>Ga0214473_10001696_pt1 | contig 28477 bp, 26 predicted proteins | sample RVTome_7_FD_203509 | JGI IMG/M metagenome (GOLD analysis project Ga0214473, IMG submission 203509) | Soil microbial communities from uranium-contaminated site in the Upper Colorado River Basin, Wyoming, United States - RVT98D197 | ecosystem: Environmental > Terrestrial > Soil > Contaminated >...
GCGCTCCCGCCTGTGGGCGGCGCCATCGCCCACCGTCTCGCGGAGAAACCCGCGCACCTCTGTCCGCAGCTTCTCGGCCTCCGGCGGCAGGTCCAGCAGCTCGAAGTGAAAGGTCGCCATGGCCGGGCCCTAGTCGTACGGCTCGCGGTGGCGCAGCTCGACGAAGAGGCCGTGGCTATCCTGAGGATGTACCCACGCGATGTCCTTGTCCTTGCGATGATCCACCCGCACGCCCTCCTTCTTGAGGTGAGCCACGCTCCCCGGGACGTCCTTGCACTCGAAGCCCACGAGGTACACCCCTTCGCCGTGCCGGGCGAGAAACTTTCCAACGGCCTTGTCCGGCGCCGTCGGCTGGAGCAGCTCGATGTGGCCGACGCCGGTCGGCAGGATGGCGTTCTTGAAGCCGAACTCCACGGACTCCCCCCGGTGGTGCACCTTGAGGCCGAAGAGGCGGGTGTACCGCTCGATCGCCGCGTCGATGTCCCGCACCACCACCGAAAGCTCCACCACGTCGCCTAGCATGGGCTCCCTCCTGTCCTCTGCTCTCCCTCGGCCGAACCACACCGGCCCGCGATCCCGGGGTACGGGCCGGAGCATACCATGGTCACCCGCGCGCACCGCCTCGCGCGTCGGCAGTGGGTCAGCCTGGCCCAGGACCCGTCAGTTCACGCGGCGCGCGCGGCCGGCCCAGTAGGGTTCACGCAGCTTGAACTTCTGCAGCTTCCCGGTGGCGGTGCGGACGAGCGAGTCCCGGAGCTCGACCGAGGTCGGGCACTTGTAGTGCGCCATGCGGCTCCGGCAATGCTCGATGAGCTCGTCGCCGGTGGCGGCGGCGCCCGGCCGCAGCATGACCAGGGCCTTGATCGTCTCGCCCCATTTCTCGTCGGGCACGCCGATGACCGCGACCTCGGCCACCGCCGGGTGCTGGTACAGGCAGTCCTCCACCTCGATGGAGGAGACGTTCTCGCCACCCGTGATGATCACGTCCTTCTTGCGGTCGCTGATGGCGACGTACGCGTCCTCCCGGTAGCCGCCATCGCCGGTGTGGAACCAGCCGTCGACGATGGCCTTGGCCGTCTCCTCGGGCTGGTTCCAGTAGCCCTCGAAGACGTGATTGGAACGGGCCTGGACCTCGCCTTCCTCGTCCACCCGCATGCGCACGCCCACCGCGGGCACGCCCGCGCGGGAGAGCCGCCGCGCCCGCTCCCCGGCATCGAGCCCGTCCCACTCCGCCGGGGCGCGGTTGATGGTGAGCAGCGGCGCCGTCTCGGTGAGCCCGTAGATCTGGATGAACTCCCAGCCCAGCTCGGTCTCGATCCGCTCGATGGTCTTCGACGGCGGCGGCGCCCCCGCGACGACCACCCGCACCCGGCCGCGGCCGGGAACGGCGCCGCCCTTGCCGCGGCGGGCCGCGGCGGCGTCGAGCACCGCGGCGATGACCGCCGGCGCGCAGTTGAGAAGGGTGACGCCCTCGGCCTCGACTCGGCGCAGGATCTCCTCGCCGTCAATCTTGCGGATGATCACCTGGCGCACGCCCATCCCGGTGACCGCGTACGGCATGCCCCACCCATTGCAGTGGAAGGTCGGCAGGGTGTGCAGGTACACGTCGCGATCGGTCATGGCCAGATGCCAGCCGAAGGTCACGGCGTTGAGCCAGAAGTTGCGATGCGTGAGCTGCACACCCTTGGGTCGCGCGGTGGTCCCCGACGTGTAGTTGATGGAGACGGTGGCGTTCTCGTCGCTGACCCCAAGGCGCGGCGTCGCGCCCTCCCTGAGGAAGAGCTGGGGGTCGGAGGCGGCGCCGAGGACGAAGCGGTGCTTCACCGGGATATGCCGCAGCGGCTCGTCGAGCTCCGGGTCGACCAGCAGCACCGAGGCGCCGGAGTGCTCGATGATGTAGCGGATCTCCTCGGCGTTGAGCCGGAAGTTGACCGGCACGAGGATGCGGCCGAACACGCTCACCCCGAACAGGCTGACGAGGAAGCGCGCCGCGTTGGGGGAGACGATGGCGACGCGGTCGTTCTCGGCGGCGCCGAGGTCGTCGAGGGCCGCGGCGAGGCTCCGCGCCATCGCGCCGAATCGCGCGTAGGTGAAGCGCCCGAGGCCGCCGCCCGGCGGGTTGGGCTCGTCGGCGACGGCCTCGCGGGCGCCGTACACCATTTCGGCGCGCTCCAGGAAATCACCCAGGGTGAGGGGGACGATCATGGCTCTGGTCCTCCGCTGTGAGGCGTTGCCCGGCCGGCATGAGCGTCAGGCCGGGCGGGGGCCGGGACGGGCCGCGGGTCCCCGTCAGAAGCGCCAGTCGAGACCGATGATGATCGGCATGAAGCGCGTATCCACCGTCTCGTTCTTGCGGAGCCGGGTCGGTGTCCCCGAGGTGTCCACCTTCCAGCCCACGAGCCGGTCGCCCGTCGCCGTGTCGACGTCCCCTGTGAGGATGTATCGGCCCTCGAGGCGCAGGCGCAGGCGGGAGACGATCGGCACCGAGATTCCTCCGAGAAGCTGGTAGCCCCAGCCCCAGTCGTGGCTGCCGTGGGTGACGGTGCTGTAGGCGGCGCCCGCGCCGACCCCCAGATAGGCGAACGTGTCGCGGCCCTTCTCGGGGGAGAAGCGCCCGAACAAGGGATGGAGCGGGAGGCGACCGAGCACGCTCCCGAGGAACCCCACGCGTTGCTCACCGATCGTGAACCGGGGAGCGGGGGGAATGGGGGTGGCCGGCTCCACCTCCACGTACCAGTACATCGTCTCCAGCTGGAGGGCGAAGTAGCGCAGGAAGCTCCAATCGCCCCACCCGGTCACGCTCACGCCGACGAGCGGGCCGACGGACTCGCGGACATTGTCCGTGTCGACTCTTCGAGCCAGCCCGCTGTCGGTCGCGTATTCCTTGAACGCCAGGTCCTGATCGCCCGGGATGACGATGCCGCCGTTCAACCCCACGATGATCTCGGCGCTCGCGAGGGCAACCGGCGAGAATCCCAGAGCGAGCAGGAGCAGGATCAGGCGCGCGCACATCGATGTTCTCCCCCCACCGGCGCCTGTCGCGCCACTCGGGCGGTCGCTGCGTTGACCCCACGCCATGCCGCGCCACCGCGCGAGCGGGAGCGATGCCGGCGGGGGCAGCTCGATCGGGCGGGTCATCCTAGCACACTCCCGGCCGCGGGCCGGCACGAACAGCGGACGCGCCCGGGCTCACGGCAGCGAGTCGAGGAAATCGAGCAACACCCGGTTGAACGCCGCGGGCTGGTCGAGATTGGACGAGTGGCCGGCGCCCTCGATGACCTCGAGGCGGGCTCCCGGGATCTTCTTCGCCATGTACTCGCACGGCGCGATGAAGGGGGTGTCGCGGTCGCCCACCACGATCAGCGTGGGGACGCGCACCTGGGGCAGCGAGTCGATGATCGCCGCCCCCTCCTGGGCGAGCATCCCGCGGGCGGCATGGGCGAGGCCCCGGGCGGAGCGGTGGTGGTGCATCCCCTCCTGCATCTCCCGGCTCGACGCCGTGAGCGCGTCGAGGCCGCGCGCCTCGAGGTCGCGCGCGCGCTCGTGGGCGCGAAGGTTCCAGGCGCCGCGCGCCTCGGCGTTGCGGTAGCCGGGGCCGGAGTCGCAGATGACGAGGGCGCGCGCCATCTCGGGGTGGCGGCGATAGAAGGCCAGCGACATGTAGCCGCCGAGCGAGAGGCCCCCGATCACCGCCCGCTCCACGCCCAGGTGCTGGAGCAGGCCGCGGATGTCGCCGACGGTGAGCGGCTCCGAGTACTGGGCGGGATCGTCGGGGTCATCCGTCTGCCCATGCCCCCGCATGTCCCACGTGATCAGCCGGTAGCGCGGCTCGACGGCAGGGCGCTGCGGCGCCCACATCCTCCCCGTCGCCGAGTAACCATGGCTGAGGAGGACGGCGGGGCCGCGGCCGCCGTCCTCGTAGTCGATCGCGATGCCGTTCACGCTCGCCTTGGGCATGGGGTCCTCCTCGCGCGCCATCTTACCGCTATCGGCGGGGCGGAGGGCGATGAGCTTCGGCGAGGAGCTGATCGGTGAGCCCTTCGCGCCGCGCATAGGGCGCGTGGCGCACGACATCCTCGACCAGCGCGCGGTAGGGTTCGAGCCCCATGCTCGTGCCGAACCGGATGCTCTCGCCCGCCCGATCCGTGACCACCGTCTCGAGCTCGGTGAAGTCGCGCGGTCGTCGCCCGCGCGTGGCGATCGCCTCCACCCCCGCTTCCGCGGTGGGCCGCCCGCCGGGCACTCTGGGAGGCTTGCGGAGAAAGTTGCCCCACCGATCGTAGTTGATGTACATTGAGGCCCAATATATAGCGTATGCGTCGAGGGTCCGGCCAGGCCTCGAACCGCGGTTCAGGGAGGGCGATCCATGGGCGTCAAGCGGATTCTCGCCGTCGAGAACAATGATCTCGTGCTGAGCTTTCTCGAGGCCGGGCTCATGACGGCCGGCTATGACGTCGACACCGCCAGCAACGGCCGCGAGGCCCTCGAGAAGATCGACCACCGCTCCTACGACCTCATCATCAGCGACGTCCATATGCCCGAGCTCGACGGCCTCGCGCTCTGCCGGACCCTCGCGGATCGCCACGCCCACGACCTCCACCGGCTCCTGCTCCTCACGGGCGCGGACTCGATCAGCGATCACCAGGCCTACCTCGCCGAGAGCGGCGTGCGGGCCGTTGCCAAGCCCGTCGGACTCGAGGATCTCCGCGGGATCGTCGAGCGGATGATCCACGAGTCCGAGGAAGCCGGCGTCGTGTCCCGGACATTCGCCGAGAAGGCGCCGGGCGCCGCGAGTTGACGAACGGCTGAGACGGGAGGCGAGCTAGCTCCGCAGCAGACCCCGCTCGAGGAGCGGGGCGATGGCCCGGGCGAGCGCCCAGTCCGCCATCGTCGTGACCTTGATGTTCCAGGGCTCGGCGGGCACGATCTCGACGGGCTCCCCGGCCGCGAGCAGGAGCTCGACCACGCCGGCGTCGTGAGGGAGCCGCCCCCGCGCGGCAAGCCCCCGGGCGAAGGCGGACCGCGAGAATACCAGCGGCTTCCGCGAGCTCCACAATCCATCTCCCTGGCGCACGCGGCCGAGCGTTGCGCTGTCCATCCGGTAGACGTGGGAGGTCGCGGGGACGGCGGCCATCGCCGCGCCCCGCTCCCGCGCGGCCGCGACCACCTGCCGGGCCAGCTCCGCGGTGGCGAAGGGGTGGACGACGTCGTGGAGAACGAGGAGCGGCGCCGACGATGCCTCGACGAGGAGGATCTCGGTGTCGAGCCGCGTGGCGCCGCCCGCCACGACGGTGACGTCCGCGCCGAGCAGCGCGCGGCACTCGTCCAGCCGCTCCGGGGGAACGCCCGCGATGACCCGGCGCGCGACGGCGCGCACGGCCCCGACGGCGCGGTCGATCAGCGTCCGGCCGGCGAGGGTGAGCAGCGCCTTCGGGCCGAGGCCGAGCCGCTCCCCCTGCCCCGCGGCGAGCACGAGGGCCTCCACGTCGTGGGCGCCGGCGCGCCCCGCGCCGATCACGTGGCCGGCCCGGCGATGGCGGCGCCGTACGCGGGAGGCAGCTTGACGCAGGCGTGCAGCGCCACCTCCGCGGCGGCGAAGCGCGCCCACACGGAGGGGTGATCGACCACGAGCAGCGCGCCGACGTCGCCGACGCGGACACCCGCCGCGCGCAGCGCCCGCACCGCGTTCACCGCCGTCCGCCCCGTGGTCACCTCGTCCTCGATGATCACGACGCGCTCACCCGGCCGGAGCCCCTGGATGTAGTGCACCGGCGCCACGACCGAGTGGGGCTCTTCGAAGCGGATCGCGCCCGGCTCCTCCGGCTCGAGCAGCATCGAGACGATCAGGGGGCGGTCGGCGATCTCGGCAAAAGCCAGGGCCGGGATGATGCCGCCCACGGGGAACCCCAGCACGTAGTCGACGGCGGCGGTGTCGATGACGGCGGCGAGTCCGGCTACCGCCTCGCGGAGGCGCTTGACGTCGAGGGCCCGGTAGCGCGGATCGAAGGGGTGGGCGAAAATCCGGCGGCGCTGCTCCGTTGACCCGATGACCGAGACCTCGTCGAGGAAGTCCATCCCGCCGATTGTACCCGAGCCCGACGAGCCAGGTTATACTCCCGGCCATGGAAGCGATCACGGACGCGAGCCGCCTCTACGAGGTCGAGCGCCGCGCCTATCATGCGGGGCGGCCCGGCTTCCGCATCACCGAGCTCCAGATCTCCGCGACCCAGCAGGTCCCCTGGCACTGCCACAGCAATGTCCGGGACACGTTCTACGTGATCGCGGGCCGGCTCCGCCTCTTCCTGCGCGATCCCAAGGAAGAGGTCCGGCTCGGCCCCGGCGACACCTACTCGGTTCGGCCGCGGCGCCCGCACCTCGTCATCAATGGCGGGGAGGCCTCGGCGACCTTCCTCGTGCTCCAGGGCATCGGCGAATACGACTTCGTCCCGCTGATCTAGGCAGGCTGAACGATCCGGGCTAGTGCGAGACGACGCGGAAGGTGCGGCCGGCGATGGTGACGGTGCCGCGCCGGATGCCACTGCCGGGCGCGGCCGAGTAGCTCACGGTACCGTTGCCGGTGCCGCTGCTGCCGGCGGTGATGCTGATCCAGCCGGCATTGCTCACCGCCGTCCACCCGCAGCTCGCGCCGATCGTCACCGCCACCGCACCCGTACCCCCACTCGGAGAGAAGCTCTTCGTGGTGGGGCTGATCGACGCGCGGCACGCTGACGGCGAGCCCGCCTGGGTCACCGTGAACGTCCGACCGGCGATGGTCAGGGTTCCCGTGCGCGGGTTGGGGTCATCGGCATTCGAGGCGACCGCGTACCTCACGGCGCCGCTGCCGGCGCCGCTCGCGCCGGAGGTGAGGCTGATCCAGGAGGCATTGCTCGCCGCCGACCAGGTGCAGGCGGCCGGCGCGCTGACGGAGACGCGGCCCGACCGGGCGCGCGGAGGGAAGGACTTGCCGGTCGAGCCGAGGGCGAAGGTGCAGCCGACCCCGCCCGTGGCGATGCGATCGATGGTTCCGCCCAGGTTCACGACGTAGATCTCCCCCGCCTCGTCCTCTCCGAAGGAGGAGATATTGAGCCCGGTGTCGAGCAGGAGGCTCATGCCGGCGCCCTCGCGCTGGAAGATCTCCCCCGTGCAGAAGTCGCCGAAGACATAGGTCCCCGCCGGCACGCTCCCGAGCGTCCCGCGATAGACGTACCCGCCCGTGACGGAGCACCGCCCGCCCGAGTGCGCGTAGTCGACGAGAGGTGGCGTGAAGCCGGGAGCATCACACAGTCCCGGATCATTGTTCGTGCAAGTGCCGCCCTCGCGGACCCGCCAGCCGTAGTTCCCGCCGATCGTGACGAGGTCGATCTCCTCTCGGGCACTCTGCCCCACGTCGCCCGCCACGAGGTCGCCGGTGAGGCGGTCGAAGGAGAAGCGCCAGGGATTGCGCAGCCCATAGGCAAAGATCTCGGCGCGCCCCACGCCGATGAACGGGTTCGTGGACGGCGACGAGTAGGGAATGCTGGGGTCGTCGGGATCGGGATTGTCCACGTCGATGCGCAGGATCTTGCCGAGAAGCTCGTCCAGGTCCTGGGCGCGGTCGCCCGGATCGTTCCCGCTGCCGCCATCCCCCACGCCGATGTAGAGGAAGCCGTCGGCGCCGAACCCGATCATCCCACCGTTGTGGTTGGAGAAGGGTTGCGCGATGGTCAGCAGCACGGTCTCGGCGGCGCCCGCGACGTCGGGATCGGCCACCGAGGCCTGGTACTCGGCAATCACGGTAGCCCCGTCGGGGCGCCGCGTGTAGTCGACGAAGAAGCGGCGGTTGGACGCGAACTGCGGATGGAAGGCGAGGCCAAGGAGGCCTTGCTCGCCACCGGAGAGCACCGTGCCGCGGATGTCGAGGAACACGGTCGGAACCGCCGAGCCCGGCGGCACGACCTTGATGACACCGGCCTGCTCGACGACGAAGAGGCGGTTGCTGCCGTCGCGCGCGCTCGTGAGGTAGATGGGACCGCTGAGCCCCGAGAGGAACGGCTCGAGGTGGATCGCCGGCCCCGCCGCCGCTGCCTGGGCCGCTCCCGGGACACTCCCGAGACGAGGCAGCGTGGGGCTCAGGCTCAAGATCAGCACGAGACAGGATACGATGGCGCGCTTCGCCCAGATCACGCCTCCATCCTACTGCACGGGGCGGGCCAAACCGGACGAGAATGATCGGGCGTTGCGATTCATGGAGTTGGATGACGCCGGCCGCGGTGAGGGGCTGGGGTGTCGAGGTGGCGACGCTGCTCGCGTCAGCGCCGCTCGGCCGGTCAGCTCGCGCCCTTGGGCTCGTCGACGAAGAGGATGAGGTCGAGCTCCTTGTCCTTCGAGCGCAGCCGGCTCACCAGGAACCGCAGGAGGTTCTCGTACACGATCCTGCCGATGCGCTCGTTCTCCGCGGTGATCCGCCGGAACTCCGCGGTGGGAAGGAAGCAGAGGCGCGCCGCGCGCAAGGCCTGCGCGGAGGCGGAGCTGGGCCGGTCGTCGATCACCCCGTACTCGCCGAAGCACCGGCCGCGCCCGAGGACGTTGAGGCGCACGCGGCTGGGCCGGCGCATGTGCCCGACGGCGCGCGCGGGCAGGAAGAACTCGACCTCGCCCTCGAGGATGACGTAGAGACCGTCGCCGGCCTTGCCTTCCGAGAAGAGGAGCCGGCCCGCCTCGACGTCGAGCAGACGGCACGAGCCCATGACACGGTCGAGCTCGGCGGGCGTGAGATGCTCGAATACCACGGAGGCGGCCAGGGCGCTCCGGTACGTGGCGAGGGCAGTGTCGGCCATGATGGGCTCCTCCCGGGGGCGAGCATAGACGAAGTGCCTCGCGACCGGCAATACTCTGCGGGGACGAGCTTGGGGGAACGCCGCGGTATCGGGTAGAGTGAATGGGGATGGAGCCGGAGCGGAAAAGCCCCGACCCCCCGAGGGGCGGGTGGTTCGTGTTCACGAGTCTGCGGCACCGCCTGCTGCTCCTCGTCCTTCTGGCCGTCCTCCCTGTCCTCTCGATGATCGTCTCGACGGCCTGGGAGCAACGGCGCCAGGCGGCCGAGGGCGCGAAGGAAGATGCCTTGCGGGTCGCTCGACTCGCCTCGGCTCAGCACGAGCGTCTCCTCGAGGGCGCGCGCTCGCTCCTCATCGGCCTGGCCCAGCTCTCCGACGTGCAGATGCACAACTCCCGGGCCTGCAGCGCGCTCTTCGCCGACGTGCAGCGGCGCTTCTCTCTCTACCGCGATATCGGAGCGGCCCGGCCCGACGGCCAGGTCTTCTGCGCCGCCCGACCGCCGCCGGCGGCGCGCAACGACGCGGACCCCCAGTACTTCCGGCACGCCCTGGCCGCGCGCGAGATCACCGCGAGCAGCTATCGGATCGATCAAGCCTCCGGCAAGGCCGTCCTGACCGTGACCTATCCCGCCGTGGACCGGGCGGGAGCGGCGTGGGCGGTCGTGTTCGCGGAGCTGGACCTCGGCTGGCTCGGCCCGCTCTCCATGCGGGCGGGGCTGCCGCCGGGATCGACGGTCAGCATCGCCGACGCGAACGGGCTCGTCCTGGCCCGCTATCCGGACACGGGAGACTGGCTCGGCAAGTCCGTGGCCGACTCGGTCGTCAGAGCGATACGGACCGAGCAGGGTGAAGGGACCCTGGAGGCCAGGGGACTTGACGGCATCGATCGCCTCTACGCCTTCACGAGCCTGGCGGGCACCTCGAGGGCGGAGCCGGCCTACGTCGCCGTCGGCATCCCTCGCGGGCCGGCGCTCGCGGACGCCGACCGCCTCCTCTTCCGCAACCTCCTCTGGGCCGGCCTCGTCATCCTGCTGATCCTCGTGGCGGGGGCGATCGTGAGCGATCTGTTCATCCTGCGGCGCGTCGGGGCCGTTGTATGGGCAGCGCGGCGGCTCAGCGCTGGCGACCTCTCCGCGCGCGCGACCGTCCGCGGAGCCGACGAGATCGCGTTGATGGCGCGCGCATTCAACACCATGGCGGAGCGTCTGCAGAGTCGGGTCAAGGACGAGCAGGGCGCCAAGGAGCAGCTCGCCGAGCGCGTGAACGAGCTCGATCTCCTGAATCAGATGGGCGAGCTCCTCCAGTCTTGCTTCACGCTCGACGAGGCCTACGGTGTCATCGGGCGCCTCGCGACGCGGCTATTCCCCACCGAGGCCGGGGCCGTGTTCGCCCTCGACGGGCCGCGGAACCTGATCGAGGCGGTGGCCACCTGGGGGTCGCGCCCGCTCGACGCCACGACGTTCCCCTCCGGCGACTGCTGGGCGCTGCGCAATGGGAGGACCCACGTGGTGGAGGACACGACGTCGGGCGTCTTCTGCCCGCACGTCCCGCCGCCGACTCGCGGGGCCTACCTGTGCGCGCCGCTCGCGGCCCAGGGCAAGGCCCTGGGCGTGCTCCACGTTGCGAGCGAGTCGCCGCCGGGGACGACGCCTCGGGGCCTGACGGAGGCGAAGCAGCGGCTGGTGGAGGCGGTCGCCGCCCAGCTCGGCCTCGGGCTCGCCAACGTGCAGCTCCGCGAGGTCCTCCGGATCCAGTCCATCCACGATCCGCTCACCGGGCTCTTCAACCGACGCTACATGGAAGAGACGCTCGAACGCGAGGTGCATCGCGCGCGGCGCGCGGGGCGGCCGATGAGCATCCTCATGCTCGACGTGGACAGCTTCAAGCAGCAGAACGACGCGTTCGGCCACGAGGGCGGCGACACCGTGCTGCGCGAGCTGGGAGCGCTCCTCAAGGGCAATCTCCGGAAGGAAGACATCGCCTGCCGCTACGGCGGCGAGGAGTTCGTCCTCGTCCTGCCCGATGCGACGCTCGACGGAGCGGCGCGCCGGGCCGAGCAGATGAGAGAGGCGGTGAGTCGGCTGCGCATCGCCTACGGCGGACAGATGATCGGCCCCATCACCGTGTCCATCGGTGTCGCGGCCTTTCCCGATCACGGGCAGGATGCCCATGCCTTGCTCCAGGCCGCGGATGCCGCTCTCTACCAGGCCAAGCGCGATGGCCGCGACCGCGTGAGCGTGGCGACTTTACACTCGACCGTGTAAAGCTTACATCTGCGCGGGCGCGGCGGCCTCGCGCGCGACGCCATGACCGCGACCTTCTCCGCTCCCGGTGGCGGTCGAAATATCAGCGGCTTTCGGATCATCCCGCCATCCGACCCATCAGAGCGCCCAGAGGCGCGCGGACGGGCACATTTCTTGCCCCCTTTCCGAGGAATCGATCCGCACACTTCCCGCGCGGGAAAGGAGAAATGCATGAGAAAGGTTGCCTGGATGGGGGTCGTGGTGCCGGCAATGCTCGTTCTGGTCTCGGGCTGCGCCAGCAAGGGCTGGGTGCGTGAGGAGCTCGGCAAGAGGGACACCGAGCTCGGCCAGCGCATAGGCAAGGTGGACGAGCGAGTGGGCGAGGAGACTCAGCGCGTCGGCAAGAGGGTCGAGACGGTCGAAGGACGAGTCAACGAGGAAGGGCAACGCGTCAGCACGCTGGAGGGGTCAATCACTTCGGTGAGCGAGACTGCCCGAAATGCCCGCGAGAGCGCCAATGCCGCGATGGCCAGGGCCGAGGGGGTCGACAGCCGGCTCACACGGCTCTGGGGGAATCGGTATAGCCCGAAGCTCGTGGACACCATCCACGTGCAGTTCGGCTTCGACCGGGCGGAGTTGGACGATGGCGCCCAGACCGCGCTGCTGGGTGTGGTCAAGGAGCTTCAGGCCAATCCGGGTCTCGTCGTGGAGTTGGCCGGCTACACGGACATGAAGGGAGCGCGGGAGTACAACTATGTGCTGAGCCAGCGGCGGGTGGAATCGGTGCGCCGGTTCCTCGCGGAAAAGGGCGTCCAGCTCGGCAGGATCCACGCCGTCGGCTTCGGCGCCCTGCCTGACCGGGCCATGCCGGAGGCCCAGAAGCGGCGGGTGAGCGCGAAGCTCATGCTGGAGCAGGACTGACGAGCTCGACGTCCTCGCTCGGGCTGGCCGACGAAGCGCCGCCGGGGCTGGGGGCCCTCTCCGCGGAACCGCGGCTTCTGCGCGCTTCCGGAGGCGAGGGCTCCGTCTGATCGCCGCCCTCCCGAGGGGCGGGTCAGGACGGCGGGAAGCCGGAGGCTCAGCTCACCTCGGGGGCGGCGGAGGCGGCGGTCCTGGCGGCGGCGGAGGCATCGAGCCCGCGGCCGGCGCGGGTGGTGGTGGCGGCGGCGGCGGCGGGGGCGGCGGGGGCGGAGGAGGAGCCGAAGGCGCGTAGCCGCGCCGCGAAGGCTGGGCCACGGTCGGGACCTGATTGCCCTTCGCATACATGCACTGCTGATACGCGGCATCATAGCGGCGCTGCACTGCCATCCCGGAGTATTGCCCGGCGTTCGCTCCCGCCGCGGTGCCGAAGAGCAGTCCGCTCCCCGCACCGACCGCCGCGCCCATCCCGGGGTTTCCCGCCGCCGCACCGATGGCCGCGCCCAGCCCCGCGCCGAGGAGCGTCCCCAGAGCGGCGCCGCCCACCGTGCTCGCTCCGGCGGCCTCGGACGGTGTCGCGCCACTCTGGCCGAGCGCCCATTGCCGGCAGCTAGCGTCATCGACCTGGAACTGCTCGAAGGGTTTACCCGTTCCCGGCAGGACCATCACGCTGGGCCCCACGGGCACCGTCGCGCAAGCGCCCAGGAGCGGCACGGCGAGCAGCAAGAGCCCGATCGATCCCCTCGCCATGATCCGCCCCTACTGCGGCTGCGGGGCCACCTGCATCCAGCCGCCCGGACATTGCGGGACGGATGGGTAGTAGCCCGCGGGGTTCTGGCAGTAGTACCAGTACTGCTGCGGCTGGACGTACACGGATGGCGGCTCGACGACGACCGGAGGAGGGGCATAGTAGACCGGCGGGGCGGCATAGGCCGGGGGACCGATGACGAACCGCGGTCCCCAGAACACCGGGGCGCCGACGAAGACGCGGGGACCATGCCAGCCGTGATGCCAGCCACCGTGCCAGCCACCGTGATGCCGGCCGTCGGCCTGGCTCGGAACCACGCTTCCTGCAAGTAGGATGACTGCGGCAACCACAAGGGCCATTACCCTTCGCATGGGAGCCACCTCCTTGTCTATCCAATCAGACGCACCGCCCGCCGATTCATTTGCTGCCCATGAGCGAAATTCGGGCACCCGGGCCCCAGAGGCCACCGGCCGGCCCCCGGAGGCCTCAGAGGTCGGTGCGCTCCGCGGCCACGGCCCGACGCTCCTTCACGTGTAGTCAGGCTAGGCAGGTCATGTCGACCTGTCAAGCGCCCCGGGCTCGAAGCCCCAGAGCACCGGCTCGGGGACCAGCCGGACGCCGAACCGCGCCTCGACGCGCGCCCGTATCCTCCCCGCCAAGGCGACCACGTCACTCGCTCGGGCCCCGTCGTGGCATACGATGGCAAGGCTGTGGCGTGTGGACAGCCCCACCGGCCCGGTCCGCTCGCCGCGCTGGAAGCCGGCGCGCTCGATCAGCCAGGCGGCGGAGAGCTTCACGCGCCCGTCGGACTGGGGCCAGCGGGGCATCGCGAGATCCCCTGCCCCCGCCTCGATCCGGCGCAGCTCGTCGGGCGACACGATGGGATTGAGAAAAAACGATCCGCAGCTCCTCCGGTTGGGATCACCGGCTTCCAGCACCATGGACTTGCCGCGGCGGATGGCAAGCACGCTCGCGCGGACATCCGCCAGGGCCGGCGACCGGATCCCCCGGACCTCGAGGTGGCGCTCGACATCGGGGTAACCGAGGGCGGGCGCGCCGCCGGCGACGAGTCGATAGGTCACGGTGAGAACCACGTAGCGGTCGGGCGCCCCGGTCTTGAGGAGGCTGTCGCGGTAAGCGAACGCGCACGCCCCCGCGCTCAGCGTCACCACGCGCCCGGCCCGCCGGTCCAGCGCGCGCACCGCGGTGATCGTGTCGCTCACCTCCTGGCCGTAGGCGCCCACGTTCTGGATCGGCGTCGCGCCCACGCGACCGGGGATGCCGCTCAGGCACTCGAGTCCCGCCCAGCCGCGCTCGACGGCGTGGCCGACGATCTCATCCCAGGGCTCACCCGCCGCCGCCGTGAGATCGACGGCCACTCCGCTCTCGCGGATCGAGACACCGCGAATCGCCATCCGGACGACGATCCCGTCCACTCCGGCGTCGGCGACGACCAGGTTGGAGCCGCCTCCGAGCACGCGGAGGGCCAGACCCTCCCGCCGGGCCCACTCGACCGCCTCGAGCACGTCCGCTTCGGTCCGCGCCTCGACGAAGAAGCGCGCCGGCCCTCCCACCGCCATGGTGCAGTACGGGGCCAGCGGCACGCGCTCGCGGGGATTCACGGCCGGCTCGGCGGCGATGGCGCGCGAGCTACGGGGCGGGCGGGGCCGCCACGTCGCGGCCGGTCACCGCGAGGAGCACGCCGCCGCGCGGGCGACGATCTCTCCCGTCTCGACCACCCTGACGCCGACCCCGTCGAGCCAGGCCGGGATCGCGCGCCGCCGCGCGGGCGTGTCGCGCTCGACGTACACTTCCACCGCCGCGTCTCCCGGGACGAGATCGGACATGCCGACGCCGAGGCCGAGCACTCCCGCGAGGCGCATGATCGCGTCCTCGTGGCGCTGCCGCGCGTGGCGCGCGGCGGCGAGCGAGACGGGGTCGACGAGGCGGCCGCGCGGGGCCGCGTGAGCCGTCGACGCCCACCCGAGCAAGCTGCCGAGCCACCGCGAGAACGGCGCCTGACCGGTGCTCGCCGAGCCGACCAGGCTCACTCCGAGGACGTCGAGCGCGCTCTGGATGGGATTGGCGAAGGTGTCGGAGGCGCTGCCCGCGAAGAGCAACCCGACCGCGCGGGGCGGAGTCGAATCGTCCACGATCAGCGAGCCGGAGTCGCCGCCGGCACTGAAGTCCCCCGGAGTGATCCGCACCTGGTTCGCGAAGCGCGCTCTGCCCCGGCCGCCGCCGCACGGACCGCCGTAGCGGACGATGATCGTCGCGTTGACGGCGGCCACGGTGCCCGCCGTGTGCCCGGTCGTCCGCCCGCTCTTCTGGACACTCATCCCGATCTGGGCGGTGTCCGGAATGCTGCTGATGGGCCCGATGTCGAGGATGGAGCCGTCACTCTGCACCTTGCCGGGCGCGACGGCGGCGATGGCGGCGTCGACGGTATTGGTCGCTTGCCGGTTGCGAAAGCTGAGAAATCGGATCGGCTCCCAGTCAGTGAGGTTGGCGACCACGTCGGCGGCGTCAGGGCTGCAGACGGGCGCCTGGTCGATGAGCCCCGGCTGGATGATGGGGTCACCGCCTGTGCCGGAATTGCTGCGCGCGAGGACGTGGTTATTGCTCAGGACGTACTGGGTCGCGCCGTCGGTCACCAGGGCGCCGAGGGTGCCGGCGCAGCAGGCGCGGCTGCTCGCGTCGTGGATGTTTCCGCCGGAGCTCCCGAGAGCGATCGGCCGGGCCTGGGGAGCTTGATGCGCGGGCCCGCTGTCGGCGGACAGCATCCCCGCCAGCACAAGCGGCGCCGCGAGCAGGGTGGCGGTGGCAAGGAGTCGGAGCGCTCGTGTCTTCATGGGTTCCCCCTCTGGGCCGGATGGCGGCTCGGCCTCTGCTCCGGAGGGGCAAGCGGGATGCCAGCCCGAGGGTCGTAGAAAGGGCGGTCCGGCGCGGCTTTGCGGTCAGGTGATATCATCGCTCGTCCACCACTAGACACGTGCACACCGACAGTGTCAAGAAACCAGGGACATATCATCCAGTGCGGACCGAGCTGACCGTGCGGACCGAGATGATCGACGATCCGTCCGACCCCCGCGTCGCCGACTACCGGGACCTGACCGACGCCGACCTTCGGCGGCGCCGCGGGCTCTTCGTCGCCGAGGGCCGGGAGATCGTGGGCCGGCTGCTGGCGGGCGGCCGCTTCCGCGCGCGCTCCGTGCTCCTCACGGCGCCGGCGCTCGACGGCCTCCGGAACCGCCTGGCCGCCGCGGGCTCCGACGTCCGCGTCTATCTGGCGCGCCCGGAGATCGTCCACGCCATCGTCGGCTTCAAGTTTCACCTCGGCTGCCTGGCCGTCGGCGAGCGTGGAACCGCGGCGCCGCCGGCCGCGCTGATAAATCCGCCGGGGCCGCGCCTGCTCGTCGTGCTCGACGACATCACGAACCCGGACAACGTGGGCGGCATCTTCCGCAATGCCGTCGCGTTCGGCGCCGATGGCGTTCTCCTGTCCGCGCGCTGCGCCGATCCACTCTACCGCAAGACGATCCGCGTCTCGGTCGGCGGCGCGCTCGCCGTCCCGTTCTGCCGCCTCGACGCGTGGCGGGAGGGGCTCGGGCGGCTGCGCGAATGCGGCTACTCGATCGTGGCGCTCACGCCGAGCGCACCGACCGACATCACCGAGCTCGGCGCCTCCCGCTCCGTGCCCGAGCGCCTGGCCCTCGTCCTCGGCGCCGAGGATCACGGGCTCCGCCCGGAGACGCGCGGGCACGCCGACGTCGAGGTCTCGATCGCCATGGCGCCCGGCGCCGACTCGCTCAATGTCGCCACCGCCTCGGGCATCGCGCTGCACCGGCTGCGTCACCGCGGCGGGGTGACGTAGCCGGCCTCGAGGTCGCGCCTCGAGCGCTCGGGGGCGCGGGCGGCGGGGCTGCCGAAGCCGCCGCCGCCGGGCAGCCGGAGCTCGACGCGCGCTTCCGGCCCGAGCACGTGCTCGGCCTTGGCATTGGCGGGGCGCGCCCCGTCGATCCAGACCTCGCCGAGGGCGCCGGGCCCGCCACCGAGGAATCCCCGCGCAGGCAGGCGGGTGCGATCGCAGAGCACCGAGCAGGTCCAGGGCTCCCGCGTCCGCACGTGGAATGCGATGATCTGGCCGAGCCCCCCGCGGTGCTCGCCCGCCCCGCCCGAGTCGGCCCGCAGGGCCTTCCGGTCGACGACCACGGGCGAGATGGACTCGATCACCTCGACGGGGGTGCCGAGCACGCCGGACGGAAACCCGGTGGCGCCGAGGCCGTCCTTCTCCGCGAGCGCCCCCGTGCCTCCCGAGTTGATCGCGTGGAGCACGAAGGGCTTGCCTGCCAGGTCTTTGCCCGTCACGTGGAGAATCCAGATATTGGCGGCGCCCTCCGCCATGACCCGGGTGGGGATGGCCTGGCTGAGCGCGCCCGAGATGACGTGAGGCAGGAAGTGGCCGATCACGGCCCGCGCCACCACCGGCGCGGGGTGACGCGCATTGAGGATCGAGCCCGGGGGCGCTGTGATCATGAGCGGGCGGAACGCGCCCTCGTTGTTCGGCACCTCGGGGCTCACGATGGCCTTGATGCCGTAGGTCGTGTACGCGAGCGTGTAGTTGAGCACCACGTTGATCCCGTGGCGGCTCTCGGGGGACGAGCCCGAGTAGTCGACGACGAGCTCGTCTCCCCGCACCTCGACGCGGGCGCGGAGCGTGATCGGCTCGTCGAAGCCGTCGGAGGTGATCGCGTACTCGTAGGCGCCCGGGCGCAGCGCGCGGATCGCCGCCCGCATCGCCTGCTCGGTGCGGCCGAGGATCTCGTCGGCGAGGGGCTCGATCCGCTCCAGGCCGAACTCGTCCATGAACTCGAGCAGCCGCCGGCCGCCGACGTCGCCGCCCACCACCTGCGCGTGGAAGTCGCCGAGGACGAGGTCGGGCAAGCGCGTGTTCGTCTGGATGAAGCGGATCAGCGTCTCGTTCGGCCGCCCGGCCTCGTACAGCTTCACGATGGGGATGAAGAGCCCTTCTTCATAGGCGTCGCGCGCCTGCGCCGAGTACACGCGACCGCCGATGTCCACCATGTGACAGGTCGACGCGAAGAGGGCGACGCACACCTCCTCGCGGAAGACCGGCGTGCAGATGGTGACGTCGTAGAGATGCCCCGAGGTCTTCCACGGGTCATTGGTGACGAGGACGTCCCCGGGCCGGAGCGTCTCGATCGGGTAGGCGTCGAGGAAGTGGCGCATGGCGAGGGCCATCGAGTTGATATGCCCCGGCGTCCCCGTCACCGCTTGCGCCACCATGTGTCCCCGGCGATCGAAGATGCCCGCGGAGAGGTCCCCGGCCTCCCGCACCACCGAGGAGAAGGACGTTCGCTGCAGCGCCGCCGCCTGCTCGTTGACGACGGCGATCAGGCGGCTCCAGCACACCTCCAGGGTCACGGGGTCGAGGCTCATGGCCGCACTGTCCTGTCTCCGAATGCGCCGACCAGGCGCCGGGCGCCGCGAGTCGACGAATCTCTGAGTCAGGACAGTAGGCGGAGGTCGAGAGGCTGTCAAGGCGGCGCGGCGAGCGGCTGTGCGGGAACAGGCGGCACGGGAAATCGCGGGGTGGGAATAGTTTGCGGTGGGGACCGTCTTAGCTGGCAGGACGTCGATTCCGGTCCCAACAACTCGAGGAAGGAGATACGGCATGATACGGATGCGGTCCCCCAAGCTCGTTGCCATCACCCTCGCCTCCATGCTCGCCTTCACGGCGGCTTACGCGGCGGCGGACGAACCCAAGGCCGGCGATCCGGCCGGCCGCCATGGGCACGGCCGGTTCCAGGAGCGTCTCGGGCTTACCGACGACCAGATGAAGGCCATCCGCGAGGTCCACGCCCGGCGCGCCGATGAGCGGAAGCAGCTCTGGCAGTCCCTGCGCCAGGCTCAGGCCGACCTCCGCCAGCTCGCCTTGAATGGCGGCGACCCCGCGGCCATCAAGGCCAAGACCGCCGAGGTCGCCGGCCTGCTGAGCCAGGGCGTCGAGTTGCGCGCCGCGATCCTCCAGGAGATGTCGCCGATCCTGACGGTCGAGCAGCGCGAGCAGCTCTCGAAGATGGGTCCGCGCGGCCACTGGCGCCACGGCCCGCGCCCCGCGCAAAGCTGATCGCGCAGCTCCTCTCGCGCTTCCTCCCTCTCCCCCCGCGGGGAGAGGGAGGCGCCGCACCGCCCCCGAGGGCCAGCTCCGGCGGCCCGCCTTCCGCAGCGTGTGCCGACGAGATCCTGACCTCCGGCGCGCCGGAGCCGACGACGCTCCTCTCGGTCGCAGGCGCGCTGGTATATTGACGCCATGACGACGGGGAGGCGCGATCCCTTGGGCGCGATGGTCAGCGCGCCGGCCGACCGTTAGCTTGCTGGCCGAGCTGGCGGAGCGCGACGCCGCGGGCGAGACCGCGGCCATCTACGCCGAGATCCGCCGCCTCTGCGGCGTCCCCTACGTGTCGTCCATGCAGCGCCACCTGGCCACCCGCCCGGGCTGGATCGAGTGGGTGTGGGCGGCGCTCGGGCCGGCCTTCGTGAGCGGCCGCGCCCAGACGGCGGCCTGGCGCGCGACCCAGCGCCTCGACGTGCCGCGCCTCGCCCCGATCGCGCGCGATGCGCTCCGCGTCTGGGGCATCGACAGTGGCGGGGAAACGGCGATCCGCGCGGTGTGCGACAGCTTCATCCGCGTGAGCCCCGCCAACCTCATGCTGTCGGGACTGCTGCGCAAGCTGCTGCGCGGCGAGCGCCCCAGCGGTCCCGCCGGCGCCGACACGGGCTGGACGCCTCCGCCGCCGCTGCCGGCATTGCCGGCCCTGGTCGATGCGGCGGCGCTGCCTCCCGCCGAGCGCGGCGTGCTCATGTCGCTCGGCACGACGGTGGAAGGCCAGCCCTTTGTTCCCGGGCTCTACCGGATGCTGGCGCGCTGGCCGGGCTTTCTCGCCCACCTGGCGACGGTGCTGCAGCCGCGCCTCGACGACCCCGCGACCCGCGCCGTCTGCCTCGGGCTCGCGGACGCCATCGACGCGGAGGTCCCGGCCGTCTTCGCCACGCTGCCGCCGCTGCCCTCGAGCCCGCCGCTGCCGCCCCCGGCCGAGTTCGCCCAGGTGCTGGCGGCGCTCGGCGCCTATCGCCAGACGAGCCCCGAGATGGTCGTCTCGAGCCTCCTGATCCGGAACGCGCTGCCCGCTCCCGCCGCTGGCGTCGCCGCGCCGTGACACCATCCAGCCCAGCCCAGCCCGCGCGCGCCTCACGCGCTGACCGCGGGCGTGAACGAAGCGGAAGCGTGTAGCCGGTAGCCGGCTCAGGCGGCCAGCGCCGTCGCCTTGACCTGCTGGAGCACCGCGACCAGTTGGTCCACCTGGGGGGACGGGAAGAGTCCGTCCGGTCCCCGGGCGGCGAGATCGGTGAACGGGGACTCGTAGAGCCGGGCGGCGTCCATCACGCCGTGCTCGGTGAGGTGGTCGACGATCAGGTTGACGAACTCGATCTGGTTCGCGGTCGGCGTCTTGCCCGACAGGAAGCCGGCGAAGGCCTCCTTGGCCGCCTCCCGGTCCAGCCCCACCAGGGACCGCACGACGAGTCCGAGCCCCTGCGACTCCGCGCGGGCGCGCTCGAGGTCCCGCGCGTCGCCCGCGCCGCTCTCCGCGAGCATCCGCTCCAGCTCGTCGAGGTCGACCGGCGTCAGCGGCCTGTTCATGCGCAGCTTGCGGATCGCGACGTGGTCCGCGTGCTGCCCGAGGAAGGCGCGCGCCTTGGCGCGGAGCCGCTTGCGGGCGCTCTCCAGCATGGGCAGCGTCACGTCCTGCCACCACTCGTCCTCCTGGATCTCCTGGATCAACGGGAGCTGTTGCCGCACCATCGGGATGCTGGCCTTCTCCTCCAGAAGCCCCGCGATTGCCTTCACCTGGTCGCTCAGCCGCCTGAAGGCGGGCTCCGAACGCAGCACCGCGAGCTGCAGGTTCAGGATGAGCAGGTCGAAGCGCTTGGCCTCCTCGTCCTCGGGGTCCTGCTCCGACGGGAGGCCGGCGACCTCGAGGGCCAGCTCGGCCAGCGACTCCTCCGTCAGCGTGGCCCATGCCTCCGCCGTGGCGTACTTCTCCACCAGCCGCCGCTTCGGGCGCACCACGAAGTTGTCGAGGTTCATCGCCGCCCCCTCGCCGTGCAGGAGCGACGCCAGGTCCGCGCGCAGCTCGCCGGTCGCGCGGTAGGCCGAGTGCAGCTCGCCGGACTGCCCGACCAGCGCGGGCCGCGCGTCCTCGGGCGGACGGTCCAGCAGGCCGATCAGCTCTACTCGGGTCCTGAACAGCCGCTTCCCCAGGGACTCGCCGAGCCCGCCTTCCGTCGTGGGCGGGTTCTGGCTGAAGAACTCCAGGTTCTGGCAGTAGTCCAGGATGTAGAAGAACGCCTTGTCCTTGTCCGGCCCGAACAGGTCCGGGCACAGCCGGGTGCCGCGGCCGACCATCTGCCAGAACTTGGTCTTGGACCGCACGAGCTTTATGAAGACGAGGTTCACCACCTCCGGGATGTCGATGCCGGTGTCGAGCATGTCCACGGAGATGGCGATGTGCGGCGGCTTGACCGCGTTCGAGAAGTCGTCGATGAGGCTCTGCGCGTACGGCAGCCCGCTGTGGATGACGCGCGCGAAGGCGCCCTTGTGGTGCGGGTAGTTGGCGTCGAAGCGCTGGGCGATGAACTCGGCGTGGGCCTGGTTCTTGGCGAAGACGATGGTCTTGCCGAGCCGGTCGCCGCCGCCCACCGTCTGCCCCCGGGTCATGAGGTGCTCGAGCACCTTGTCCACCGTGTCCCGGTTGAAGAGCCACTTGTTCACCGCCTCCGCCTCGACGCGGTCGGGTGTGCCGCCGTCCTCGTCCCACTCGAGGGCGTCCCACTGCTCCTTCTCCTCGTCGGAGAGCTGGTCGTAGGTGACGCCCTCGCGCTGGAACTTGATCGGCACCGAGACTGCCGTGGGCGGCACGAGGAAGCCGTCGTTGACGGCGTCGCGCAGGTCGTAGGCGTCGGTGGGCACGCCGCGCTCGAGGTCGAAGAGCCCGTAGGTGTTGATGTCGATCTCGTCCTTGGGCGTGGCGGTCAGGCCCACCAGGAGCGCGTCGAAGTAGGCGAAGATCGCCCGGTACTTCTGGTACACGGACCGGTGCGCCTCGTCGATGACGACGAGGTCGAAGTGCCCGACGCCGAAGCGCCGCTGGCCGTACCGGGTCTCGTCGATCAGCCCCATCATGGTCGGGTAGGTGGAGACGTAGACCCGCCCCTCCGCGTCCCGCTCGGTCACGAGGTTCACGGGCGCCGAATCCGGCAGGTGCTTCTTGAAGGCGTTGACCGCCTGCCTCACCAGCGCCAGGCGGTCGGCCAGGAACAGCACCCGCTTCGCCCAGTTGCAGCGGATGAGCAGGTCCGAGAGCGCGATGACCGTGCGGGTCTTGCCCGCGCCGGTGGCCATCACCAGGAGGGCCTTCCGCTCGCGGTCCCGCTCGAAGGCCTCGGCGATGCGGCGGAGGGCGCGGGCCTGGTAGTAGCGATCCACGATGGCCGTGTTCACCGGCGCGTCGAGGAGCGGCTTGCGGCTGGTGCGCCGCTGGATCATCAGCTCCAGCTCGTCCTTCTTGAGGAAGCCCTGCACGGCCCGCGGCGGATAGCTGGCGTCGTCCCACAGCCAGTGCTCGTAGCCGTTGGTGTAGAAGACGACCGGGCGGCGACCGTACTGCCGATCGAGGCAGTCGGCGTAGAGCTTGGCCTGCTGCTGGCCGAGCTGGGCCGACTTCCTGGTGCGCTTGGCCTCCACCACTGCGAGGGGCTGGCCGTCGTCCCCCCAGAGCACGTAGTCCACGAAACCCTTGCCCTCGGCATTGGGCATGCCGCTGACCTCGAACTCGCGGTCGCGCGGCTGATCCAGCGGCCAGCCGGCCTCCCTCAGCAGCAGGTCGATGAAGAAGTCGCGGGTCTCGGCCTCGGAGTAGTCGTGGGTGTCGGGCTGCGCCGCCGCCGCCTTCTTCGCCGCGGCCACCTCGACCCGCAGACGCGCCAGCTCCTCGTCCAGCGCTGACCGGTCGGCGAGCAGCGCCGAGAGCTTCTCGTCCCGCTCGTGCAGAGCGCCGCTTCCAGGGCCTGGAGCTGCTCGGTGGTCTGCCTCGGGATGGGCGCCATCTTCGGCAGCGCGCCCGGATCGAAGGCCAGCCCCGGCGGCGGTCTGGCGCCCCGCGCATACGTACGCGCGAGCCAGTAGCCCACATGGAACAGCTCACGCACCGCCGTCACCGCGTCCACCACCTGGATGGGCCGGTGGCTGTGCACGGCCTGGTTGCCGAGCTGGTTGATGAGCCGCGCCTTGCCGAACACGGCCTCGCCCGCCGCCGCCTTGAAGCTCGGCTCGTGGATGAGGGCGCTCAGGTTGTCCTGGTACGGCAGGCGCAACGCGGGATCGGCGCTGTAGGCCCAGGCCACCGCCAGCTCCAGGGCCCGCCGGGCGTAGAAGCACGCGGTGGGGGGGGGCTGGGTGGGCTGCCGCCGCGGCCCTGCTGGCCGACTCGTACACGGCCGGCCACTCGGCCCGGAGGAAGCCGAAGGGGTCGGTCATGGCGTTGCCGAGGCCTGTCGCGATACGTGTCGCAGCTCTGTCGCGATACGTGTCACGATTCTGTCGCGATACCTCATAAGCCTCTGATGTTCAGTCGGTACCGGGCCGCCCTGGCTGCGCCGAGGGGCTTCGCGACACCGCGTTCGACCAGGCCGCGCAGATCGCGCTGTAGCGTCCGGCGATTCACGCCGGGGCAGAGCGCCTCAAGGTCCTCTATCCGCATCTCGGCCTGCTCCAGCAGCCGGCCGATGGCCAGCACCTGGCGCGCGTTCAGCCCGTACTCGCGACCGATCGCGTCCCTGCGAATGACCCGCTTGCCGCTGTCGACGACTTCCGCGAGCTGGGTCGCCAGCCCGCTGACGAAGAACTCCAGCCAGCCGGTGAGGTCCATGCCCTGCTCGCGCACTCCCTGGATGGCCCGGTAGAAGGCGCTGCGGTCGCGATCGTAGTACTCGCTGAGCGTGAACAGGCGCTTGAAGTCGTAGCCCGCCCGGTAGAGGCACAGGGCCGACAGCAGGCGCGAAGTGCGCCCGTTGCCGTCGAGGAACGGGTGGATGTGGACGAGCTGATACTGCGCGACGCCGGCGATCAGCACCGGATGAACGGCCGACTCCGCGCGAAGCCACTCCACCATCTGCCGCATGAGCGGGGCCACGTCTTCCGCCGGCGGAGGCGTGTACGTGACCTCCCGCGTGCGGCTGTTGATCACGTAGTTCTGCACCGTGCGGTATGCCCCGGGCCCGCCCTGGCCACCCCGCACGCCCTCCACCAGCCGCCGGTGGATCTCGCGGATCAGCCCCTCGGTCACCGGCTCGCCGCTCTCCAGGTACTCGGAGACGAGGTTGAACGCCTCGCGGTAGTTCAGCAGCTCCCGCGCGTCGTCGGCCCGGGCCTCCGCCACCGGCTCTCCCGCCCAGAGGCGCTCGGCCTGCTCGATGGTGAGCTGCGAGCCTTCGATGTGCGTGCTGTGATGCGCCTCAAGCAAGAGTGCCCGCTGGCTCATGCGCCGCACCCACTCCTCCGACAGCACCGCCGCCTCCAGGAACCCCCGCGCCCGCTCGATCGCCGTCAGCCCGGCAGTGATGGCGTGGGTGATCGTGAAGCGCGGCGCGAAGCCGTTCACCTCACAGCTCTCCCCGGAACGCGCGGTGCTGGAGGGACGCGAAGAGCTCGTCCAGTTGGGCGAGCGAGCCACGATGCACGGCCTTCAGCCTCTCCACGGCGGCGACACGGTTGGCAAACTCCTGTTGGAGGGCCAGTGGCGGTACCGGAAGCCGGAAGGCGACAATTTCCCGAATGTTGATGTGCAGAGCGGCTGAGCCATCCACCAATCGAGTCGCTGCTTGATATGCAGCTGGGCTTGAAAGAAATGCCCACAGGTATTCACTAACTGTCCTGCTCGTCTTTGGACGTAGCAGCATCATTCGCTGCCCAAGGCACAGGGGAGTGTCATCCGTCGCCGGTGCCGCAGGCGGGGTCGCAGATGATGTCCCTGGGGCCGGGGGCCGTCATCTCCACCATGAGCCGGATGATGTGGCGCGGGGTGCGGAACTGGCCGTTCTGGCCGGCGGTAGCGATCTTGCCCAGCATGTACTCGTAGAGATCGCCCTTGGTATCACGATCCTCCATGGGCACCTGGTCGAGCAGGTCCACCACCCGGGCCAGGAGCGCGGGCGTGGGGATGGTGAAGCGGGCGTCCTTCATGTGCTGCGCGTAGGCGGAGCCGTTGCCCCCGAGGGTGCGCAGGAAGGGAAAGACGTGCTGGTCCACCACGGCGAACATGTCGGCCGGCGAGAAATGCCGGAAGCGCGACCAGCGCAGATCGGCGTAAGGACGCTTCCTCGGGTCCTTGCCGTCGGGGAAGATGCGGCGCTCCATGGGCCGCTTGAGCCGGTTGGCCTTGCTCTCCTCCAGCGTGTGGAGGTCGTCCAGCCGGCGGATGAAGAGCAGGTAGGTGATCTGCTCGATGACCTCGAGGGGGTTCGAGATGCCCCCCGACCAGAAGGTGTCCCAGATCCGGTCGATCTGGCTCTTCAGCTCACCGGTGAGCATGGCGTGTCATGTTTGTCGAGCGCCGGAGAAGTTGTCAAGGAGGTGACGGTCGTGGCCTTTGGGCCAGGGGATGCAGGACGCTGATCGCGTAGCCCAGATCCAGACGCTCTCCCTGCCAGCTCGGACGCGTCGTCCGCGCGTGGAGCCGCAGTCCCTCCGCCTCGTGCCGCGCCCGCAGCGCCGCGACCGGATCCGCGGGCACCGGAGCCGGCGCCGGCACCTCGGGTAGTGGCCGGCCGTCCGGCCGCCGGAACCGGAGCGCACCGTCCGGCTCGCGCTCGACCTGGTAGCCCTCCTCGTGCACGGCCCGGTGATGCCGCCGGCAGAGCAGCGCCAGGTTCGACAGCGTGGTCGGGCCGCCCTGGGCCCAGTGGCGGAGATGATGCCCCTGGGTGAACCGCCCGCCGCAGCCTGGGAAGCGGCAGCCGTGATCCCGGTGCTGGAGCGCGCGCCGCAACGCCGGGGGAATCGTCCGGGTCCGAGCGCCCACTTCCACGACACGCCCGTCTTCATCGTGCCGCATCACCACCCGGCTCGCATCGCACGCAAGCCGGCGGGACGTTTCCGGGGAAACGTGCGCGCCGTCCTCCAGCACCGACTGCCCCGGCTGCTCCGGGTCCGCCAGCACCGGCGCCTCCACGTGCACCACCACCTGGTAGCGCTCCCCCGGCGCGCCGGGATCGAGCCCCCGGGACAGCGCCGTCTCCGCCACCAGCCCCAGCGCATCCGCCCGCTGCTGGGCCGGGGTCGGCGGATCTGCGATGGGGTCAGCCAGGCGGGCGGCTCCCTCTTCGCCCCGAGCCCGCTGATACAGCGTCTCGCGCGCGGCGCCGAGGGCCTGCACGAGCAGCGCCCCCACCTCGGGCTCGAGCCGTCCCCGGAGCACCATCATGCCGTCCTCGTCCTGGTAGACGTAGAGCCCCCGGCTCCTGTGCCGCTGCTTGCTCTCCCGGACCTCGGCCTGCCGGTCCACCCGCCGCCACCCCCGCACGATCCGCTCCACATGCGCGGCCGTCCCCGCCCGCCCCACCCCGAGCAGGCGCGCTTCGGTCTCCGGCGTCGCCACCCGCGTCAGCGCCCGCACCTTCGCGTACGACAGCTCCCCGCAGGCCAGCGCTTCCGCCAACAGCGGCAGCGTCCCCAGGGCGCGCGCCACGCGGACCTTCTCGCGGGCCGCCCCCAGGTCGAGCCCGATCCGCCAGGAGAGCCAATGGGCGCAGGAGTGGAACCCGTTGCCCCAGCCCCCGCGGGCGTCGAACTCGCGGATCAGGGCGAGCAGGCGGGCGCTGCCGGCCTCCAGATGCGCCGACAACAGGGCGATCTCGTCGCCCAGCTTGTCCAGCTCGGGGATTTGATTCACGTTGACGGGGCGGTCCAGCGCGTGGCTCTGCATGACGACCATCCTCCTACGCGCCACTCTACACCCCGGTTTCGGAGCCATCTGGGAGCGTCCAGGGAGAGCGCTCTCGGCCCGAGAAATGATTTTCGGTCAGCTCCCGCGCGGGCACGCACCGATAGGGCAGTGCGAGCCGCTGGCGCCGGATTTTCCGGGTGCTGCCGTCGCATGACGCGGGCAGTCCGCCGAGGCTGTCAAGCGAAAAATATCACTGGCATCCCATCCAGACGGCGCGGGCGATCGGCGCCGAGAAGGGGGGCCGCTTGGCGCAACGAAGGCGCAGATCCGTGTTGGCCGCTGTGCTCAGACCGGCTGGCCGGGCGGCACCGAGTAGATGGGCACGGCCTGCCGCATGGTCTTGAACTGCGCGGGGGCCAGCGCCTCGACGCGGATGGCGTCGCCGAGTCCGCTCCGGGTGCCCTCGTCGATGAGGAGCGGGTGGCCGGCGACCTTCGTGTGCGCCTCCAGGTGGGCCGCGAGGTTCACCGTGTCGCCCACGCAGGTGTAGGTCACGCGATGCTGGGTGCCGGTGAAGCCGGCGATCACCGACCCAGAGGCGATGCCGATGCCGATCCGGATCTCGACCGCGCTCCGGCGCGCCTGCTCGCGGTTGAACCCGTCCACCAGGTCGAGCATCTCGAGCGCGGCCCGGACGGCGTGCTCCCGGTGATCCGGGCGGGGCAAGGGGGCGCCGAACAGGGCCATCAGGCCGTCGCCCAGCATCTGGTTGACGATCCCGCCCTGCCCGCCGATGGCGTCGAACATGAGCGTGTAGTAGCTGTTCAGGAGATCGAACGTGTCGTCCTGGGAGAGCGCCTGGGTGATGCTCGTGAACGAGCGGATGTCGGAGAACATCACGCTGGCCTCGACGTGCTTGCCGCCCAGCGCCAGGCCGGCCGACGACACCTCCTCGGCCACCTCGGCGGTCGCGAACTTCCGCACCAGCTCGCGCTGCTGGTCCCGGAGGCGCTTCTTCTCCAGGCTCGACCCCACCCGGGCCCTGAGGAGCACCGGGTTCACCGGCTTGAAGAGGTAGTCCTCGGCCCCCAGCTCGATGCAGCGGGCGACGCTGTCGACCTCCTCCACCGAGGACATCATGACCACGGGGACGTCGCGGAGGCGCGGGTCGGCGGCCAGCGCCGCCAGCGTCTGGTAGCCGTCCATCTCGGGCATCTCGATGTCGAGCAGGACCAGGTCGACGGGGCGCTGCTGAAGGGACGCGAGCGCGTCGCGCCCGTTCTCGGCGAAGGCGACCGTGTGCCCGAGCTGCTCGAGCGCGCGCCCGAGGAGCAGGCGGTTCACGCGGTTGTCGTCGACCACCAGGACGGCGCCGGCCAGCGCGTCACGCCGAGAAGGCATGGCGAAGCTCTCCGAGCCTGCGGGCCACGATCTCGTACTCCGCCACGATTCGCTCGATCCGGTCTCCGGCCCCCTCGAGGGTGCCGGCGCGGGCCATGGCCTCGAGCTCCCGCGCCATGGCGGCGAGATCGTTGGCGCCCAGGGTCTCGCTCGTGGACTTGAGGGAGTGGGCGGCCCGGCGGAAGGTGTCGATGTCCCTCCCGGAGAGCGCGGCCCGCAGCGAGCCGATCAGCTCCCGGGCATCTTCGTCGAACGTGTCGATCAGCTCGACGACGAACTCCTTGCCCATGGAAGTGGCGATCCCCTCGATCGTCGTCAGGTCGATCGCGG
>Ga0214473_10001697_pt1 | contig 28475 bp, 27 predicted proteins | sample RVTome_7_FD_203509 | JGI IMG/M metagenome (GOLD analysis project Ga0214473, IMG submission 203509) | Soil microbial communities from uranium-contaminated site in the Upper Colorado River Basin, Wyoming, United States - RVT98D197 | ecosystem: Environmental > Terrestrial > Soil > Contaminated >...
TTTTTAGTCCTCTTAATATTTTTATAGTTTCCTCTACAGTTGGCGGCTGCAGGAATATAGGCTGAAAACGTCTCTCGAGTGCTCCGTCTCTCTCTATGTATTTTCTATATTCGTCAGGTGTAGTAGCACCTATACATTGAATCTCACCTCTCGAAAGCGCAGGCTTAAGCATGTTTGAGGCATCAATTGAGCCTTCTGCTGCACCTGCACCTACCAGGGTATGAAGCTCGTCTATAAAAATTATTACGTTATCCGACTGGATAATCTCTTTCATTACGAGTTTGAGTCTTTCTTCAAATTGCCCTCTATATTTTGTGCCTGCTATAAGGGCCCCTAAGTCCAGGCTGATAATCCTTTTATTGAGAAGATTCTCGGGAACATCTTCAGAAACAATCTTCTGGGCAAGTCCTTCTACAATAGCTGTTTTCCCTACGCCAGATTCCCCAATGATAACAGGATTGTTTTTTATTCTTCTTCCTAAAATCTGTAGAACTCTTTCGATTTCACTTTCTCTGCCTATTACAGGGTCGAGCTTATTTTCTTTTGCTAAATAGGTGAGGTCTCTCCCAAATTCGTCAAGTGCCGGGGTATGTCCCTTTCTCTCTTTGAGCACATGCTGATGTCCTCTCAAGGTGAAATTTATAGCAAGTTGACGCGCGCTTAAAAGATTTGCTCCGAGACTACGAAGTATTTTACCAGCAATACCTTCATCTTCCCGAATCATACCTATAAGGAGATGTTCACTCCCGATATAGCTGTGACCTAATAACCTCGCTTCCTCTACACCCATTTCAAGGACCTTTTTAGCTCTCGGGGTAAATGGTATGTCACCAAAGGTAAGAACGTTTGAGCCTGTGGGAAGATTTCTTTCTATTTCAATTCGCAATGCATCAATGGATAGCCCCATTTTCTTCAGGATTATCACTGGTAGGCTATCTTCTTCTCTCAGGATAGCAAGAAGCAGATGTTCTGTCCCGAGGTAATCATTCTGGCGCTTTTCAGCCTCTTCTTTTGCATAAATGATTACCTTTCTGCCTCTCTCTGTAAATTTCTCAAACATTCTAAATTTAATATATCGCTATCCAGTGTGTATTGTCAAGACGATGGGTTTTGAACAGACGACGGGTTTTGAAAATAGAGATAGGGAAGGCTGATGAAGAATTTCTATACGACACCTTATAAAAAAGAACGTTATGGAATTAACAGAAAACCTTGAAACTAAAAAGGTTAAAATAGAATATAAATAATCTGTCTATTATAGAAATTCTGAGACAGTCTGCCCTATCTAATACGTTGGTTTTATTATGTCAGGAATTATAAAAAATAGCAGTTTAAGTTTTACTTAGACATAAATTTTTTTATGTCTTTTTTATCATAAAACAGTCCCTTAATCTCTTCCAGAAATTCTTTTATATCTTTGAACTGTCTGTAAACAGATGCGAATCGTACATAAGCTACCTCATCCACTCCTTTAAACCCAGCCATTACCTCTTCTCCAATCCATGAACTTGGAATCTCTTTTTCTCCCAGCTCCTGAAGTTTTTTTTCAATTTTTGCTACAAGTGCTTCCCTCGTCTCAACTCCTACAGGTCTTTTCTCACATGCCTTCTCAAGTCCATGAAGAATCTTCTGCCTGTCAAAAGGTTCTCTTCTTCCATCTTTTTTAATGACAAGCGGCAGTATCTCCTCTATCCTCTCATAGCTTGTGAAGCGGCCTTCACATTTCAGGCACTCACGTCGTCTCCTGATAACGTCACCTTCTTTACTCAGACGTGAGTCAATAACCTTATCTTCTATGTGTCCACAAAAAGGGCACTTCATATTTCTATATCCTTATATACCGGAAATTTCCTGCATAATGTTTTAACTTTTTCTTTGACACGTTCGATGATTGTGTTGTTATTAATATTATTTATTACCTGTGCGATAAGGTCAGCAATAATAACCATTTCAGGTTCTTTCATTTTACGACTTGTAACTATTGGCGTCCCAACCCTGATACCGCTTGTCACAGCAGGAGGCTTATCATCATAAGGTATGGAGTTTTTATTTACAGTAATACCTGCAAGGTCAAGAACTGTCTCAGCATCCTTACCTGTAATTGGTTTACCGGTAAAATCCAAAAGCATCAGATGAGTGTCTGTGCCATTGGAAATGAGTTTAAAACCTCTGTTTATCAGTGAGTCTGCCAGTTCTTTTGCATTTTTCACTACATGGATTTGATAGTCCTTAAATCTCTGTGACATCGCCTCCTTAAGCGCAACTGCCTTTGCAGCTATTACATGTACGAGAGGCCCTCCCTGTATCCCGGGGAAAACCATTTTATCAATTGCCCTGGCATATTTAGCCTTACACAATATCATGCCACCCCTTGGACCCTTCAGGGTTTTATGGGTTGTGGTAGTAACAAAATCAGCATAGGGAACAGGTGAAGGATGTAAGCCGGCGACAATAAGCCCTGCTATATGTGCAATATCAGCAAGTAAATAGGCATTTACCTCTTTAGCGATATCCGAAAGAATCTTGAAATCAATTATCCTTGAGTAGGAACTTGCACCTGCGAGAATCATTCTCGGTCTGTGTTTTTTTGCAAGTTCCCTTACCTTATCATAATTTATAAGACCTGATTTTTTATCAACCCCATAAAAAAAGGTTTGATAAAAAATCCCTGAAAAATTGACAGGGGCACCATGAGAGAGATGTCCTCCGTGAGCAAGACTCATACCGAGTATTTTATCACCTGGTTTGAGGAACGAAAAATATACTGCCATATTAGCCTGTGTGCCGGAATGGGGCTGGACATTTACATGTTCGGCACCGAAGAGTTCTTTTGCTCTATTTATTGCCAGTGATTCCACTATATCAGCATATTCACAGCCCCCGTAATAACGTCTCCCCGGATATCCTTCAGCATATTTATTGGTAAAGATAGAACCCTGTGCCTCAAGCACCGTCCTGCTTGTATAATTCTCAGAGGCAATCAGAACAATCTTATTCTGTTCACGTTCAATTTCTTTTTTTACGGCTTCGTAAATCTCTGGATCAAACTTTTTTAATTCCTCAATGTTCATCGACATTTCAGTTTTGCCTCAATCGCCTTAATCTTATCAAGTCTCCTCTGGTGCCTTCCTCCTTCAAAGGGAGTTGTAAACCATATTCTGACGATCTCCCTTGCAGTATCTATATCTATAATCCTGCCCGGCAAGACAAGTAAATTGGCGTCATTATGAAGCCTGCTCATTTCTGCGGAGTAATTCCCGTGGCATAGAGCAGCTCTTACTCCTGGGAATTTATTTGCGACAATAGACATACCTATGCCCGTGCCACATATGAGAATACCTCTCTCAAAATTACCTTTCGATACTTCATCAGAGACCTTTTCTCCGAAATCCGGATAATCTACGGGTTCCTCGGCATCAGTGCCAAAATCCTTCCATTCAATACCGAGCTTTCTGAGAACAGGCAGGATTTCATTTTTTAAACCGACACCTGCGTGGTCACATCCTATAGCTACTCTCATTCAACGCCTTTTAAAATATTTTATGTGTTTTTTTATTTTTCTAATGGGGTAAATTATATTATCAACCTTATATGGGTAAGTCAAGAAGAGGTCGGTTTTTGAAGGAAAATTTGACAAAGCCTGTTGTCTATCAATATCATTTATTAAACTCGTGAGGCGTAAATGAAACTAATTGATGGAATTGAAAATTTAACAGAAAAATATCCTTATCCTGTTCTTACTATCGGAAACTTTGATGGTGTGCACCTCGGACACCAGGCTATTTTTCAGATGCTTGTAGAAAGGGCAAGGAGGAAAAACGGAACATCAATTGTGCTTACATTTGAACCCCACCCTCTCAAGGTAATTGCTCCTGAAAGAGCACCCAAGTTGCTCACGACCTTTAAGGATAGGGTAAATCTAATAAAAGCATCCGGCATTGATGTTATAATCTGCGTAAATTTTACGAGCGAATTCGCCCACCTTCAAGCAGAAGATTTTGTAAAAAAAATCCTTTCGGAAACTATCGGGATAAAAGAGATTTTTGTCGGCTCCGATTATCAATTTGGAAGAGGCAGAAAAGGCACGCCTGAACTTTTGAAGGCGCTGGGTAGAAAATATGGATTTGAGGTTACGATAATACAGGAGATTAATTTAAACAATGTTACAATAAGCAGTTCTAAAATAAGGACACTTATCGCAAAAGGCAGAGTTGAAGAAGCATCTGTTTTTCTGGGAAGGCACTACTCAGTTGAAGGTGTGGTAATTGAAGGAGCAAAAAGAGGTAAGAAGCTTTTAAATATCCCAACTGCAAATATCGCACCCTTTAATGAACTGCTTCCAAAAGATGGAGTCTATGCAGTTACAGTTGCCCTGAATGGGAAAATTTATGGAGGTGCAGTAAATATTGGCTGTAATCCGACCTTTGAGGATAAAAAATTCAGCTTTGAAGTTCATATCCTCGAGTTTGGCACTGAACTTCTCGGGAAGACGCTCAGAGTTAATTTTATCAAGAGAATCAGGGATGAGATAAAATTCTCAAATATTGAAGACCTCGCTACGCAGATGAGAAAGGATATAGACGATATAAAAGAAATCCTGAGTTGGGAGGTTAAGAAGTTGGGAAGTTAAGAAGTTAAAGCAGATTTATCGGATCTACATCCACGTCAATTTTTACGCCTTTAATATCCTTTATCGTCTCTAAAATCTCTAATGCCTTCTGTCTGAGGATTTTTGAATTTTTACCTTTTAAAATTAAATGCCACCTCCAGAGATTTCTAATTTTTTCAAGAGGAGCTGGTGCAGGACCGAGGATTTCCACATCCTCTTTGTTCACGAGTTGTCGGGACGAAGCAATCTCATTTTTAAGATTGCCACGTCGTCCCAATTTTTCGGGACTCCTCGCAATGACATTCTGGGAGACTTCTGTAATCCTGTCCGAAACATCCTTAATCGTCCCTTTCACAATATCTTTATTTTTAAAACCTAAAATAATCCTTATTAATTTGCTGAAGGGTGGATAAGACAATTCTTTTCTCAGCTCTATTTCTTTTTGATAAAATCCGGTGTAATCGTGGTTTTGTACATAGTTAAAGACATAGTGATATGGTTCATATGTCTGTATATATACATCTCCTGAAACATCCCCTCTCCCTGCCCTTCCTGCAAGCTGTGTGAAAAGCTGAAATGTCCTCTCCGAAGACCTGAAATCAGGTAGGTTCAATGCCACATCAGCAAATATAACTGCAGAGAGTGTCACGAGGGGAAAATCATGCCCCTTGGCTACCATCTGTGTGCCCAGGAGCACATCTATCTTTTTTTCTTCCATCTCCTTTATTATCCTGTAATGTGAGAGTTTCCGTCTTGTTGTATCCCTGTCCATTCTTTTTAGAGAAAGAGAGGGGATCATGGTACGAAGTTCCTCTTCAACCCTTTGGGTGCCAATGCCTATATATTTTATTTTTGCACCACTACATTCAGGACAAATATCCTGCGGTTTTAAATATGAATTGCAGTAATGACAATTCAAGGTTTTTGTGTCTTTATGATATGTAAGCGTAATACTGCAGGCAGGGCATTTATATGTATATCCGCAATCAGTGCACATGAGAAAAGGTGCGTATCCTCTCCTGTTAAGCATTATGAGGGACTGATAGCCTTTTAAGGTGTTTTCTTTTAGAGCGTTTAATAATTTATCTGAAAATGACAATGTTTTTTTATCTTCCTTTGTCATATCTACAATTTCTACTTGAGGCATAGGTTTTTGCTCTATTCTATTCTTAAGTTCAAGATATTTAATATTTCCTTTCTTCGCATTATAGAAGGTTTCTATAGAAGGGGTTGCAGAACCGAGAATTATTTTTATACCTTCAATCTTTGCCCTTGCAAGTGCAACATCCCTCGCACTGTATTTCAAGCCTTCAAACTGCTTATATGAAGCCTCTTGCTCCTCGTCTACAACAATCAGTCCGAGTTTCTTGAAAGGGGCAAAGACTGCGCTTCTGACCCCTACAACGATCTTAACCTCACCGTTTCTAATCTTCCACCAATAGGATACCCTTTCACCAGGAGAGATGCCGCTATGGAAAAACGCAACCTTTTCATTAAAACGGCTGCGGAACCGGTCAATGATTTGTGCGGTGAGTGCAATTTCAGGCACAAGGACAATAGCCTCTTTACCCCGTGAGATATTTTTTATCTCATGGGGTTTATCTTCTAAAAGCGCTTCAACAGCTCTGAGGTAAACCTCTGTCTTTCCACTGCCTGTAACACCATGAAGGAGAAAGGCACCTGCGTGGACTTTAGTAATCTCGGATAGAGCCTTTTTTTGCTCTGAAGTTAAATTAAAGATTTTTGCGGGCTTGATTTCAGAATCATAGGTGATTCTGCTCTTCCCGCTTTTCCTTCCTTCGAGCACCCCTGAAGGTATGGCATTTTTCAATGCCATACCCGAAGTTGAAATATAATACTGCCCTACCCACTGGATTAGCTTTAATAAATTCTCCGGGATAAGGGGCTCTTTGTCTAAAACCGACTCAATTGGTTTAAGAGTTATTGATAAAGGGGGGATTGTCTGTGGTCTGTGGTCTGTAGTCTGTGGTATATGGTCTATATTCTGGATTATGCCGATTTTTTTTTCTTTCCTAAAAGGGGCAAGAACTCTGGAACCTACCTTTACGTCTGGCTCCAAGTCTTCAGGAACAATATATGTAAAGGCTTCGGCATTTATGGGGAATAAAACATTAACCTGCATTATTTTTTTTCAAGTACAAAAAGAAGCTGCCATTCCTGTTACAGCATCATTTATCTATAATTCTCATGTTGTTAATATTTCAAGTATCTCCCTGTATCTTGTAGCAGTCTTTTCCACAATTTCATCTGGAAGAACAGGCCCGGGATAGGTCTTGTCCCAGTCAAGCGTAAGGAGATAATCTCTCACTATCTGTTTGTCATAACTGTCCTGTCCACGACCAGGAGAGTAATCTTTTAATGACCAGAAACGTGATGAATCAGGCGTAAGTAATTCATCAATCAACATAAGTTTTCCCTCACAGAAGCCAAATTCGAATTTGGTATCCGCTATAACCATGCCTTTGCCCATTGCCATTTCCAGTCCTTCTGTATATATCCTGATGCTGATATCGCGCAGTTTTTCGGCTACTTCACCGCCAACAATTTCCTTCGTCCGGGCAAAGGATATATTGACATCATGTCCTTCCCCTGCCTTTGTACTCGGTGTAAATAACGGCTCATCGAGCCTTGAGCATTCTACAAGCCCTTCTTTAAGTTTTGTACCACATACCGTTCCTCTCTCTTTATATTCTTTCCAGCCCGAGCCTGAGAGATAGCCCCTCACAATACACTCCACAGGCAAAGGTTTTGCTTTCTTCACAATCATACTCCTTCCCTCAAGCATAGCATTATATTTGTGTAATTTTTTGGGAAAATCCTTAATCTCTGTAGCGACTATATGGTTCTTGATAATATCCTCCATCTGTTTAAACCAGTATATAGAGAGCTGCGTTAACACCTTACCCTTGTCCGGAATTCCGTTTGGAAGTATCACATCAAAAGCTGAAATCCTGTCAGTAACAACAAGAAGCAGATAATCCCCAAGGTCATAAATGTCCCTGACCTTACCGCGTCTCGGGGTTCCAATATCAGGCATCTCTGTTTTAAGAACAACTTTCCCCATCTATCATCCTGAACACGGACTTATGTTTTCTTAAAAACACTAAATAGCTTATCAACAGCCGATTTCTCCAGTTTCGAGACAGCCTCCAGTTCTCCTGCATCAAGCCACACACCTTCACATTCAGAACATTTATCTACCTTTATCTCTTTATAGTCAATCTCGATTAATTCCATCCCGCATTTTGGACACCTCATATAGTGCAGGTGTTTAATCCTCTTTTTTTCCTCTTCGGCAAGTTTCTTATGCTTTTCTACCTCAAGTTTTTTGAGTCTCTCAAATTCCATCCTTACAATGTACTCTTCTTCCCTTTCACTCGGTTTCTTCGGCATGGTTAATTCCTCCTTTTGTTTAGATTAGATAATATATTAATGTAGTTTATGTAATATAACAAAATAACATTTAGAAAAAAAGTAAAGTTATATTAGTTTTCTATCAACTAAATCTGTTTGACACTAAAGTTAACTCTGTGCTAAAGTTTTAAACTCTCATAATTCCAAATAATTAGAAGCACATAAGGGCGTAAAAAGGGTTTAAAAACATCCTGAATATCTGATTACGAAAAACATTTTAACGGGGGTTGGGTGCTGAAAGTATCTCCAGAGGTTGAAAAAAAATTAAATAAGATTCTCAAGAAATACATTGAAGATGAAGGAAATATAATCTCCCTTCTTCAGGACACACAGGATGCATTTGGCTACATACCGGAGGAGGTCGTAGACTGGCTCTCCAAGAAACTTGATATCCCCGAAAGCCGTTTTTTCGGCGTCATGACATTTTACTCACAGTTTCATCTAAAACCAAGGGGCAAAAATTTGATTACTACCTGCTGCGGAACTGCCTGTCATGTGAAAGGGTCAGAGCGTTTAATAAGCACTCTTTTCAGGGAACTCAATATCCCTGCAGGCGAGGATACAACAAAAGACGGGCAATTTACTGTTGAGAAGGTTGCCTGCGTTGGAGCATGCAGCATTGCGCCTGTAATTATCATAAATAAAAAGGTCTACGGTGAAATGAACATAAGTAAACTTCTCAAACACATAAAAGTCAAACATGAAGAGTGATATCAAGATAAAAGTATGTATGGGCACAGGCGGCATTGCAGCCGGAGGTACTGATGTAATGAATGCCTTTAACAAGGAACTCAAAGAAGCAGGCATTGATGCTTCTGTAGAGAAGTTCTGCTCCATGCACAAAGTGGGCTGCCGTGGTTTGTGCGCTAAGGACGTTTTGGTTGATGTAATTATTAACGGCAAAAAAACAATTTATCAATATACTAAACCCGACATGGTCTCAAAGATTGTGAATGAGCACTTAATCAGGGGTGAACCGGTTGCTGAATGGGTTGCTGGTGAAGATTATTACAATTTCCATGAAAAGCAAACAAAGGTTGTACTCTCTGACTGCGGTAATATAGACCCCGAAAACATAAATGCCTATATAGCAGTAGGTGGTTACGAGGCACTCAAAAAGGTCCTCACATCACTCACACCTGAAAAGACCATCGCAATTATAAAAAAATCAGGATTAAGAGGTCGTGGTGGCGCAGGGTTCCCAACGGGATTAAAATGGGAAATTTGCAGAAATGTTAAATCTGACCAGAAATATATAATCTGTAATGCAGATGAAGGCGACCCCGGTGCATTTATGGACAGGGCAGTGATAGAGGGAAACCCTCACTCAGTAATTGAAGGAATGATTATCGGAGCTTATGCCATAGGCGCTACAAAAGGCTATGTGTATATAAGGGCAGAATATCCCCTTGCAGTTGAAAGACTCAGGAAAGCATTAACACAGGCGAGAGAGAAAAAACTGCTTGGTAAAAATATTCTAAACGCTGAATTAAATTTTGACATAAAGGTAAAGCTCGGGGCAGGTGCATTTGTTTGCGGAGAAGAAACTGCGTTAATTGTATCAATAGAAGGTCAGCGTGGAATGCCGCGTGCAAAGCCGCCTTTTCCTGTGCACAGCGGATTATGGGGAAAGCCAACAGTAATAAATAATGTTGAGACACTTGCAAATATACCCTATATCATAAGGAAAGGTGCGGATTGGTTTGCCTCTTTTGGAACTGAAAAAAGCAAGGGAACAAAGGTTTTTGCCCTTACAGGAAAGATAAAAAATACAGGGCTTATTGAGGTTCCAATGGGTATCTCACTTAAAGAAATAATTTATGATATCGGCGGTGGAATAGAAAAAGAAAGGGCGCTAAAGGCTGTCCAGACTGGAGGGCCGTCAGGAGGCTGCATACCTGCAGAGCTTGTTGACATAAATGTAGATTATGAGTCACTTACTAAGGTTGGTTCTATTATGGGTTCTGGCGGCATGGTTGTACTGGATGAAACCGACTGCATGGTCAGCATAGCAAAATTTTTCCTGGAGTTCACACAAGCAGAATCCTGCGGTAAATGTGTTCCCTGCAGGATAGGAACAAAAAGACTCCTTGAGATACTTAATAGAATAACAGCAGGAAAAGGCAGGGATGGTGATATTAAACTTCTTGAAGACCTTGGAAACGACGTAAAAGCATCTTCTCTCTGTGGATTAGGACAAACAGCACCCAACCCTGTACTCAGCACTATCAAATACTTCGGGCATGAATATGAAGCTCATATTAAAGATTTGAAATGTCCAGCAGGTGTATGCAATGACCTTATTGAATACAGTATTATAGAAGAATTCTGTAAAGGATGTGGTGTATGTGTAAAGGTGTGCCCTGCAAATGCCATAACCGGTGAAAAGAAGAAACCTCACGTGATAACACCTGAAATATGTATTAAATGCGGTGCCTGTTTTGATGTGTGTAAATTTGATGCAGTAAAGAAAATTTAAAATGTAAAATTATGGAAGTATTTTTGAATTTTGAATTGCAATTTTGCACTTTTAATTTTAAATTTTGATTTTTAGAGATATGGTAAACCTAACCATAGACAGCAAAGAAATCAGGGTTCTCGAAGGCACATCAGTGCTTGATGCCGCCAGAGGACACGACGTCTCCATACCCACGCTCTGCCACCATCCAAAGCTTACACCATATGGTGGCTGCAGACTGTGTATTGTTGAGATTAAAGGGCTAAACAGACCTGTAACAGCCTGTACAACACCTGTAAATGAAGGTATGGAGGTTACAACAACAAACTCTTATTTAGAGAAATTACGAAGGACAACCCTTGAGCTTATTTTATCAGACCATCCTAATGACTGCATGGTCTGTGAGAAGGCAGGGGACTGCACTTTACAGGAACTTGCTTATTTTTACGGATTGAGGGAAAACAGGTTCGTAGGCGAAAGACGGATTTATACAAAGAGAGACGGAAATCCATTAATTGAAAGAGAGATGGAGAAATGCATACTTTGTAACAAATGCGTAAGGGTATGCGGTGAGGTTCAGGGAGTAACTGCAATTGAACTTGCATACAGAGGCTTCAAATCCAAAGTATGTCCACCTTATGAGCGTGACCTTGACTGTGAGTTTTGCGGTCAATGTATAAGGGTGTGCCCCACTGGAGCACTCACAGGTAAAAAGTGGACACTAAAAGGCAGACAGAAAGACATTAAAGAAGTTGATACAATCTGTCCTTACTGCGGATGCGGATGTAACATTACTCTCAACATAAGAAAAAATGAAGTAATCAGAGTAACATCAAAAGATGATACCTTAAATGAAGGATGGCTATGTGCTAAAGGAACCTTTGGGTATCATTTTATTAATAACCCGGAGAGACTGACAAAACCTCTTATAAGGATAGTTCCTAAAAAAAAGGTAGAAGTTGGGAAGATAAGAAGTTTGGAAGATAAGAACTTCTCAGCTTCTCAACCTCTTAACCTCTTAACTTCTCAATTCAGAGAAGCAACATGGGATGAGGCTCTGGATTTCATAGCAAAACGACTTAAAAAAATAAAAGAAAAATATGGACCTGATTCGATCGGCACTCTATCTTCTGCAAGATGCACAAATGAAGAAAATTATCTATTCCAGAAATTTGTGAGGGCAACCATAGGGACAAACAATGTAGACCATTGTGCCCGTTATTGACACAGTGCAACCGTAGCCGGTCTGGCTACAGTATTTGGCTCAGGCGCAATGACAAATTCAATCCCTGAGATAGAAAACAATGACGTGCTCTTTGTAATAGGCTCCAACACTACGGAAACCCATCCGATTATCGGGCTCAGGATGAAAAAGGCTGTGAGAAAAGGCGCCAAACTTATTGTCGCAGACCCAAGAAAGATTAATCTGGTCAGATTTGCACACATCCAGATGCAACAAAAACCCGGAACAGATGTTGTGCTGCTGAACTCAATGATGCATGTCCTGCTCAAAAACAATCTAATTGACAGGGTATTCATTCTCGTCAGAACAGAAGGGTTTAAATCCTTTAAGGATAGTCTTGAAAGATACACACCTGAATTTGCCGAAAAAATTACAGGCATCCCGAAAGATGACATAATTAAAGCCGCATTATTGTATGGCAATGCCAAAAGACCTGGCATATATTACACAATGGGTATAACTCAGCATACACATGGTACAGACAATGTTTATGCAATAGCAAATCTCGCACTTATGGCAGGTAACCTCGGGATGGAAAGTACAGGAGTTAATCCACTCAGAGGGCAGAACAATGTTCAGGGCTCTACAGACATGGGTTGTATACCTGACCAGTATCCTGGTTATCAGAAGGTTAATTTACCTGCTATCAAAACAAAATTTGAAAAGGCATGGGGAGTAAAACTTTCAAATAAAATTGGATTAACTGCTCCAGAGATGATAGAGGCATCCATTGAAGGTAAGCTGAAGGCAATGTATATAATGGGAGAGAATCCTGTACTTAGTGACCCTGATGTAAACCATACAGTAAAGGCACTTAAAAAATTAGATTTCCTTATTGTTCAGGACATATTCTTAACAGAAACAGCAGAGCTTGCAGATGTGGTTTTACCTGCAGCCTCTTTTGCGGAAAAAGATGGAACATTTACTAATACTGAAAGAAGGGTTCAGCGGGTTAGAAAAGCGTTAAATCCTCCCGGAGAGGCAAAAGAAGATTCATGGATAATCATGCAATTAAGCGAGAGGCTTGGCTATCCTATGAAGTATAATTTTATAGAAGAGGTTTTCCATGAAATCGGGAGTCTCTGGCAGGCAGTAACAGGAATAACTTACAGCAGAATAGATAAATGGGGAATTCAGTGGCCCTGCCCTACCCTTGACCATCCTGGCACGCCGTATCTTTTCAAAGGTGGTTTTCCAAGAGGAAAAGCTCCATTCAGTGTGGTAGAATACAGACCATCTGAAGAGTTACCTGATAAGGAATATCCCTTTATGCTTTCAACTGGAAGACATCTGTTCCACTATCACACAGGTACTATGATAAGAAAGGGTGATGCATTACACAATGTTGTCCCTGAAGCTTATGTTGAGTTAAATACTGAAGATACTCAGCATCTAAGTATAAGTAATGGCCAGAAGATAAGGGTTTCATCGAGAAGGGGTTCAATAGAAATAAAAGCACAGATTTCTGAAAGGGTAGGAAAAGGGAACATCTTTATACCGTTTCATTATAAGGAAGCAGCAGCAAATGTGCTCACAAACACTGCACTTGATCCAGTTTGTAAAATACCTGAACTTAAGGTATGCGCAGTGAAAATAGAACCAATAAAGAAACACAAATGAGAAAAAAGTAGAGAGTAGAGAGTAGCGAGAAAAAATAAATCTTTCTACTTTCTACTTGCTACTCGCTACTTAAAGAGGGGGTATCATGATTAAAACAAGTTTAAAAAAACAGGTCCTCCTTGAGGACTTAAGCAAAGCGGAGTTAGAGAAAATAGCGAAGATTGTCAAAAAACTATCTTTTAGAAAAGGTGATTACCTTTTTAAAGAAAAGGAGGATACAAAGGGGCTTTACCTTATTCATTCAGGTAAAGTAGAAATCTCAAAAATAACTCCTGATGGCTGGAAGCAGACGCTTGCAATTCTACATAGCGGGCACTTTTTAGGAGAACTTTCAATAATTGAGAAAAGAGTCCACGAGGCTAATGCAATAGCATTAGAAAATACCGATCTCTTTTTAATTGCAAAAAATGATTTTGAAAAAATGGAAAAGCAGGATACCGCTTTAACCTCAAAAATAATGAAAAAACTTATTTTAGTAATGAGTAAGAATCTGAGGCGCATGAATGAAAAATTCCTGGGCTCTTTAATCAGCTATTAAAAGAAGCAGTGAAACGGTGAATAGTGAAAAGTGAATAGCAAGTAAAAAGTAGTAAGAGATTAAGGGTAAAAATCTTCTGTCTCCCCTTAACTACTAACTACTGACTACTAACTACTTTATAAAAAAGGAGGATTAAAAAGATGCCGCTCGATCCAACCAAGCATGCGGACTGGGAAATTGCTGAAGCTGCAGAAAAAAATATGAAGACCACTTATCAGCTTGCTGAAGAACTGGGACTCCAGAAGGAAGAGCTCATTCCTCATGGGCACTATCTCTCAAAAGTTGATTATGCCAGAGTTCTGGAGCGACTCAAGGACAAACCTGATGGAAAATTTATCGAGGTAACCGCCATTACACCAACACCCTTAGGTGAAGGGAAGTCCACTACAACATTGGGACTACTTCAGGGAATAGGAAAACGTAAAAAGAATGTTGTTGCATGTATACGCCAGCCATCTGGTGGTCCTACTATGAATATCAAGGGCTCAGCAGCAGGTGGTGGACTTTCTCAATGTATACCTCTTACCGAATTCTCACTCGGACTCACAGGTGACATTAACGCTATTATGAACGCACACAATCTTGCAATGGTAGCATTGACATCAAGAATGCAACACGAAGCCAACTATGATGATGAACAGCTATCAAAGAGGAATCTGAAACGACTTAACATAAACCCTAAAAATGTAGAGATGGGCTGGATTATTGATTTTTGTGCCCAGGCTCTCCGCAGCATTATTATTGGTATTGGCGGCAAAATGGATGGATTTATGATGCCATCAAAGTTTGGCATTGCTGTCTCTTCTGAGGTTATGGCAATACTTTCTATCTTCAGCGATCTGGCAGATTTTAGAAAGAAAATTGGCAAAATCGTGGTGGCATACGACAAGAAAGGAAACCCGATTACCACAGAAGACCTTGAGGTTGCAGGAGCTATGACCGCATGGATGCGTGAGGCTATCAATCCCAATATGCTTCAATCTATAGAGGGACAACCCTGTTTTGTTCATGCAGGGCCGTTCGCAAATATTGCTGTTGGGCAATCCTCTGTTGTTGCTGACAAGATGTGTCTTAAACTTGCAGATTATCACATCACCGAATCTGGATTTGGAGCTGATATAGGCTTTGAGAAGTTCTGGAATGTTAAATGCCGCTATTCAGGAAACATCCCTAATGTATCTGTAATTACTGCTACTATAAGGGCATTGAAACATCATGGTGTAAATGCAGGTGCACCACTAGTAGTGCCTGGAAGACCTATCCCAAAAGAATATTTTGAGGAAAACCTCAAGTGGCTGGAAGATGGAATGAAAAATGTCATTCATCATATAAACATCGTTAAAAAGGCAGGTATCAACCCTGTTGTCTGCATCAACAGATTCCATGCAGATACTGACGAAGAGGTTAAACTAACAAGGCGCATGTGCGAGCAGGCAGGTGCACGTGTTGCGGTATCTGAACACTGGCGTTATGGAGGTGAGGGTGCACTTGAACTCGCAGATGCAGTTCTCGATGCATGTAAGGATAAGGTTAATTTTAAATTCCTTTATGATATGGATATCCCTCTTCGAAAACGTGTTGAATTAATCGCTAAGGAGGTCTACGGTGCAAATGGTGTAAGCTATTCTGCAGAAGCAACAGCTAAGGCAGAACGATTCGAAAAGGACCCAAAATTCAAAGATTATACCACTATGATGGTGAAGACACATCTGTCCCTATCACATGACCCTACTCTTAAAGGGGTTCCTAAAGGCTGGACACTTCACATCCGGGATTTCCTTGTATATGGAGGTGCCCGCTTTATCTGTCCGGTAGCTGGGAATATCAGTCTTATGCCGGGGACGTCATCAGACCCCGCTTTCAGGAGAGTTGACGTTGACACAAAGACAGGCAAGGTTAAGGGACTGTTTTAAATAAACACAGATAAATCACAGACTCACCTCATTCCCCTCTCCCCTTGTGGGAGAGGGATGGGGTGAGGGGTAAAGGAATTTATTAAGATTTCAAGCCTAACATAGTTAATTTAAACACTTTTTGTGTTTTACATAGAGAGGTAGTATTTTTGATGGTCGGATATCTCCCCAATATTTTAACCTTAACACGAATATTACTTTTGCCGTTTTTTGCTACTACTCTTATTTACGGGGATTATCAGTATGCCCTGATACTTTTTCTGGCGGCATCTGCCACAGATGTTTTTGATGGACTTATTGCAAGGATAAAAAAACAAACAACATATTTCGGGAGCATTCTTGATCCTGTTGCGGACAAGTTTCTCCTGACAACGTCATTTATCATAATGAGCGTCTATGGATGGATTCCAAAGTGGCTCACCATCACTGTAATAAGCAGGGATTTAATAGTTATAACAGGTTGGTTAATTCTTTACTTTGTTACGCATAATACAAAGGTCGAACCGAGTATTCTGGGGAAGACTGCAAATGCTCTTCAGTTTCTCTTAATCGGGCTTGTCCTTTTATCAATTAATATAAAAGGGTTTTTTGTTCCAACAGCTTATTTAATCATAGTTGCAGTTTTTACTGCGACATCAGGGATATTTTACATTTTTAAAGGGCTGAAGATAGCTAACACGGAAAATGCATAATGAGTACAATAATAAGTAATATTATCGAAGGAAGTATTGCACATGAGATAGGGCTTAAGAAGGGCGATGAACTTTTGAGCATCAATAATAACCCTATCAGAGATGTCATAGATTACATGTATTATTCCAGAGATGGTGTTTTTGATCTGAAAGTCCAGCGAGGAAATAAAACGCTCATTTTTAAAGTCAAGAAAAACGAGAAGGCTGACATCGGTTTTGAACTGAAACCCTTCAAGATAAGATACTGCAGAAATAAATGCACCTTTTGTTTTGTCGACCAGCTTCCCAGAGGAATGAGAAAGTCTCTTTATCTTAAAGATGATGATTATCGCATGTCTTTCCTTCACGGCAACTACATAACCCTTACAAATCTTTCTGCATCAGACAAGAAACGCATCATAACGCAAAAACTCAGCCCCCTGTATGTTTCTGTGCATACAACTAATAACGACCTGAGAAAAAAAATGCTCGGCAACACGAAAATACCTGACATTCTTAAGGAGATAGAAGAACTCACATCACATAAAATAAGGATTCATACCCAGATAGTATTGTGTCCTGGCCTAAATGACGGGAAAGAACTCTCAAAGACTATTAAGGACCTCCAGAAATTCTACCCCTATGTGGCATCAATAGCTGTTGTCCCTGTAGGATTGACGAAATACAGAAAAAGTCATATTAAATCGATTGAAAAATCTGATGCACTGAAACTCATTGAGACCATTAAACAAATAAGAAGGAGATTCAAGAAACGTCATGGGGAGCCGATAGTCTACGTTGCTGACGAATGTTATATCAAAGCGGAGACCCCCTTCCCTCCTGTCAGCGAATACGGGGACCTTCCACAAATAGAAAACGGCGTTGGATTGGTGCCAGTATTCTTGAACTCTGCAAAAAAACTAAAACTCCCTAAAAGAATAGAACCAAGAAAAATAGTTATCTTTACAGGTGTATCATTTATGCCCTACCTTGAGGAATTTGCGGGGAGACTAAAAACAATAGATGGGTTGACATTAGACCTCTTTAAAGTCGAAAACAAATTTTTTGGCTCAACTGTAACGGTAACAGGACTTCTTACCGGAAAAGATATTCTGAAAACAATCGTGGGTAAAACAAAAGCAGACTGTTTGCTGGTGCCAGATGTTGTCCTTAGAGACGGAGATAATATTTTTCTTGATAATGTTACTCTTAAAGATATGGAAGAGAGTCTTGGTATGCAGGTCAGGACCATAGAGCCTACACCAGAAGGACTTCTAAAAGGTATAACATATGGATGCAAGTGGGAAAACTAAAATAACAGGCATTTTTGGCTATCCGGTTGAACATACGCTTTCGCCCTTGATGCATAATGCTGCGTATGATACCCTGAGACTTGATATATGTTATCTTGCCCTTAAGGTTTCTCCTCAGGACTTATCTGATGCTGTAAAGGCTATCAGGGCTTTAAACATACTCGGTGTAAATATAACCGTGCCGCATAAGGAAAATGTAATTCCTCTGCTTGATGAGCTTGATAAAGAGGCGAAATTCATAGGAGCAGTAAATACAATAGTTAACTCAGAAAGAAAACTGATAGGGTATAACACAGATGGAAGGGGATTCATGAACTCTCTTACAGAAGAGGGAATAACGGTTAACGGTAAAGATGTTTTAATAATCGGTGCTGGAGGGGCATCAAGGGCAATAAGCTACTACATTAGTGAAAAGGCATCTAAATTAAATTTATATGACATTGATAAAACAAAAGTAGAAAAATTAGTAACCGACCTCAGCAAAATCCGTAAGAATGTTTTTCTTATTAATATAGAGAGCATCGGTAAGCCTGATATAATCATCAATGCAACACCTCTTGGTTTAAAACCTGATGACCCCCTACCCTTAAATCCTAACTTCATTACATCTGATATGACTATATGTGACCTCGTTTACAAAAATACAAAATTTCTGCAGGAAGCAAAGAAAAAGGGCGCAAAGACCGTTGACGGTTCAGGTATGCTTTTATGGCAGGGGGCTTTAGCCTTCGAGCTTTTTACAGGAGTTAAACCTCCTGTTGATGTCATGAGAAAGGCGCTGATGTCAGGGATAAAACAAAAATGAAAATAGCTATCACGGGTAAAGGCGGTGTGGGAAAAACTACTATTGCTGCCATGTTAAGTTATCTATATGCGTCAGAGGGTAAAAAAGTAATTGCTGTGGATGCAGACCCTGATGCAAACCTTGCCTCGGCCCTTGGTGTTTCTAAAAATGAAATGGGAAAGATAAAGCCTATAGCCGAGATGGCAGAGTTAATTGAAAAAAGGACAGGTGCAAAACCCGGAACTATTGGTGGTATTTTCAAAATTAATCCTAAAGTTGACGATATCCCCGAAGGTTTTGGCTATAAGGTTAACGGCATCACCCTGCTTGTGATGGGTAAATCAAAGACCGCTGCATCAGGATGTTACTGCCCTGAGAATGCACTTTTAAGAAGACTCTTAAAACATCTTGTCACAGAAAGGGATGAGATTGTAATTGTAGATATGGAGGCTGGGATAGAACATCTTACAAGAGGAACTGCTGAGGGTGTAGATGCGTTTATTGTTATTGTTGAGCCAGGGCAAAGAAGCCTTCAAACAGCAGTTGCAGTTAAACATTTTGCAGAGAAGCTCGGTGTTAAAAAAGTTTTTGTAGTTGCCAATAAGGTTAGGAAAGAAGAGGATATTATCTTTATAAAAAATGCCTTAAGCGATATTGAATCTTGCCTGTCGGCAGACAGGTTCTTAGGGGCAATTAGCTTTAACCATGATATCATGGAATCAGATATTAAGGGGCTGCCTTCTTATGGGGCGTCTCAACAGGCAATCGATGAGATAACAAAAATCAAAAAAACACTGGAGAGAGCTGTTTGAAAAAAGGCATCAGAGAAGCACTTTTAAGAAAAAGGAACGGAATTAAGCTTGCAGAAAAAAGATTAAAAGAAACCGCTATAAGAAAAAGACTTTTTGCTTTATCTGATTTAAAAAAGGCAAGGAATATATTATTTTATTCGTCATTCCGGAGTGAAGTAGATACCATGAGATGCATCCAACACGCCATTAAACTGAAAAAGAGGATAGCGCTACCTCTGGTTGATAGAAAGAAAAAAAGATTAAAACTTTATAAAATAAAGGATGTCTCCGAACTGGTATCTGGTTACATGGGGATACTTGAACCAGGCATTACCAAAGGTAGAAAAACAAGTTTAAAAGAGATGGATGTTGTAATAATTCCTGGGGCAGGATTTGACATCAAAGGCAACCGTCTTGGATATGGTTTTGGATATTACGATAAACTTCTCTCAAAACCTACAGGACGTGAGATAATTATTAATATCTCACGTCCTAAAAGACACTTTACCCTGCACCAAGACTCTGGTGCGGGGTTTACTACAATTGCCCTTGCCTTTGAGGAACAGATTGTTCCGAGAGTGCCAGACGAAATACATGACGTAAAGGTAGATAAGATAATCACTGATAAGAGAGTTATAAATTGTAAAAAAAATGAATAAGAAAAAAATTATAAAAGGTGTAAGGATGATTCTTGAGGGAATAGGTGAGGACCCGGAAAGGGCGGGGCTTAAAAAGACGCCGCAACGCATAGCTGACATGTATGCGGAGATCTTCTCTGGACTTGAAACTCCAACAGAGGAAATATTAAAACCCATAGAAGGTGAAAGCCACGATGAGCTGGTTCTCCTGAAGGACATACCTTTTTATTCAGTATGTGAGCATCATCTGCTTCCTTTTATAGGCAAAGCCCATGTTGCATATATCCCGGCAGGAGGAAGGATCGTTGGCTTAAGTGAACTTGCAAAGGCAGTTGAGATTTTAGCAAAAAGACCGCAGGTGCAAGAGCGTCTGACTACACAACTTGCAGATATGATTATGGAAAAATTAAAACCAAAAGGGGCAATGGTAATTATAGACGCAGAACATCTCTGTCTCTCTATGCGGGGCATAAAGAAACCCGGAGCAAGGACTGTGACCTCAGCTGTCAGAGGCCTGTTCCGCACAAAAGAATCAACACGGTCAGAACTTCTTGAGTTGATAAAAAAGAGGGAATAAAGGGGAGGGAAAATGCCAGCACAGATAATTGATGGTAAAAAGGTCGCAGCAGACATCAGGGAAAATCTCAAAAAGGAAATTGCAGAACTTAAGTCAAAAGGGATTAATCCCGGGCTTACAGTTGTCCTTGTCGGAGAAAATCCTGCATCAAAAAAATATGTAGCATCAAAGGAAAAGACCTGTGATGAAATCGGAATTGCGAGTTTTGCTCATCGCCTGCCTGAAACAACGAAACAGGATGAACTAATGAAACTCATTGTTCAGTTAAATAACGACCCAAAAGTAAACGGAATCCTCGTTCAGCTTCCTTTACCAAAAGGGCTTAACGAAAAAGAGGTCATGAATGCAATCTCGTCCGATAAGGACGTTGATGGCTTCGGACCAGACTCACTTGGTAAACTTGTCCTTGATGAGCCTGGATTTATCCCGTGCACTCCCCACGGGGCTATAAAAATGCTTGAGGCTTACGGAATTAACCCTGCAGGGAAAAAAGCGGTTATTGTTGGCAGAAGCGTAATTGTTGGAAAACCACTTGCACTTCTGTTATTAAGAAAAAATGCAACAGTAACTATCTGCCACAGCAAGACTCCCAATCTCAAAGAAGAATGTCAGAAGGCTGATATTCTCTGTGTTGCTATTGGTAAAGCAAAAGCAATTACAGGCGATATGGTAAAGAATGGCGCAGCAGTTATTGATATTGGAATTAACGTTACTCCGGAAGGTAAAATAGTAGGAGATGTTGATTACGATGCAGTTAAGGAAAAAGTAGGCTGGATAACACCGGTCCCAGGCGGTGCAGGTCCGATGACCATTGCAATGCTCATGTATAACACCGTTCAGGCTGCAAAAATGCAGGCAAAATCAGTTGTTAGTGAATAGTATTTAGTGAATAGTTGTTAAGGAATTTACTGTTCACTATTCACTGTTCACTAATAACAGGAGGAATAAATGATAATCACAAAAAAACGTGACTTTAAAGAGTTAAGGGAGAATATAAAAAATTACAAGAGTTTCTTTCTCCTCGGGTGTTCAGAGTGTTCAGCGCTCTGTGCAACAGGTGGCGAGCCAGAACTCAAGGAAATGAAAGAGGTACTTGAAGCAGAAGGCAAGAAGGTCACAGGCAGTTTTGTTGCAAAAACCGGCTGTCAGGTTTTAGGAACAAAAGTAGAACTAAAACCATTCAAAGACGCTATTGCTGAAGCAGAATGTATACTTGTGATGTCATGTGGAGCAGGGACCCAGACAGCGGTCGAATTATATGAGGATAAGCCGGTATACCCAACAAATGACACCCTATTCCTTGGCAATATGACCAGGCTTCAAATGTTTGATGAACGGTGCTCCTTATGCGGCAAATGCATACTTGATAAAACAGGTGGAATATGCCCTATAACAGCCTGTCCGAAAGGACTCCTAAATGGTCCATGTGGAGGAACCAATGATGGAAAATGTGAAGTAAGCCCTGACATAGAATGTGCGTGGGTAAGAATATATGACAGGATGAAACGACTTGACAAGCTTGAAGAGATGAGAAAAGTAATTGAACCAAAAGATTGGACCGCTCATCAAAAGCCGATGAAATTGAATGTCCGCGAGAAGAAGGAGGAGGTAAAAAAGTGAGTTTTAGAGATACCATTGATTCAGGAAAATTCGTTGTTACAGCAGAAGTGGGACCACCAAAAGGCACAGATATCAAAGAGATGCTTCATCATGCTGAGATGCTTAAAAATAAAGTAAATGCCGTCAACGTGACTGATAATCAATCAGCAGTAATGAGAATATGTTCTATGGCTATATGCAAGTTATTGCTTGACATGGGACATGAGCCAATACTTCAGATGACATGCAGAGACCGCAACCGCATAGGTCTTCAATCAGACCTTCTCGGTGCATATGTGCTTGGTATTAAGAATGTCTTATGTATGACCGGCGACCATCCCAACGCAGGAGACCACAAAGAAGCAAAGTCAGTATATGATATCGAATCTGTCCAGCTTCTCAGGGTGGTTGATTCAGTTAATCACGGCAGGGACATGATGGGCAATGAAATGAAAGGTGCTACTGATTTTTTTCAGGGCGCTGTTGTCACACCTGAGGCTAACCCTGTTGAACCACAGCTTATTAAATTTGAAAAAAAGGTAAAGGCAGGAGCCAAATTTTTCCAGACACAGGCAATATATGATATAGAAAAATTTAAGGAATTTATGAAATTTGCAAGAAAGTTTCCTGTTCACCCCGTTAGAAAGCCCGGGGAGGGCTCTCTTTCTAACGGGGTAAAAATTCTTGCCGGGATAGTGCTCCTGAAAAGCGCAGGCATGGCAAATTATATGAATAAATTTGTTCCCGGAATTACTGTCCCGCAGGAATTGATTGATGAGCTTAAGGCTGCCGGAAAGGAAGGCGCACTTAACGCAGGAATAAACATAGCTGCACGACACATAAAGCAATTAAAAGAGGAAAAAATCTGTGATGGCGTGCATATCATGGCAATCGGCGCAGAGGATAAGGTTCCACTTATAATGCAACGGGCAGGACTGCTTTAAAGACAGTGAATAGTGAACAGTATTAAGTGAAAAAATTTTTTAGACAAATCGGTCTTTTTTGCATCTCGTTCTTACTCTCTTCCACATACCTTATACTCGCAGTAATCGTTATAATGTTCTTATCAAGTTCACTTCACATATTAAACCCTGATTTATTTAAATTTAAAAATCTCGACTTATTCACAGGAATAATTACTGTTGTTATTTTTTTTATTTCTATGGTAGTCTTTCTAAAAGGTTTTAAAAAAATATACAGGTATCTTGATACTTTAAAACTCAAAGAAAAATAAAAGATGTATCTTAGATTAATTCTGATTACTGTTCACTATTCACTTAATCATAATTATGCCAAGATTTACAATTCAGGATTTTTTAAAAAAGAAAAAAGAAGGTAAGAAGATTACCATGCTTACTGCCTATGATTATCCATTTGCACAGATTGTCGATGAGGCAGGAATAGACGCTATACTTGTTGGCGATTCACTCGGCATGGTCGTTCAGGGGCTGGAGAATACTTTACCTGTAACAATGGATGAAATGATTTATCATACAAAGATGGTTACACGGGCTGTAAAAAATGCAATGGTAATAGGAGATATGCCCTTTATGTCATACCAGGCAAGTATTCAGGAGGCAGTAAAAAATGCCGGCAGGTTTTTAAAGGAGGCTGGTGCCTCTGCAATTAAAATGGAAGGTGGCGCTGAAGTCGCTGAACATATCAAGGCAATGACAAAATCAGACATTCCGGTTATGGCGCATATCGGGCTTACTCCACAGTCAATCCACAGAATGGGAGGATACAAAGTTCAGGGTAAAACAGAAGAGTCAGCCAAGAGATTATTAGAAGAGGCTCATACCGTTGAAGATGCAGGGGCATTCTCCCTGTTACTTGAAGCAATACCAATAAATCTTGCTAAGAAAATAACACAGGAACTTTTAATCCCCACAATAGGCATTGGAGCAGGACCGCATTGTGACGGGCAGGTGCTTGTCCTTCATGACGTGATTGGCTTATTTGAAAGATTTGTCCCTAAGTTTGTTAAACAATACGTCAATCTGAAAGAAGAGGCTTTAAAAGCGATTAAAACTTACAAGGAAGAAATAGAAAAAGGTATATTCCCTTCAGAGGAACAAAGCTTCAAATAAATTCATACCCTTGCAGTTTCTAACTTCTATTTGTTTGCTATATTATCAAGTCTACACTTTAAAAAAAATTTAACGCTTTAAAAAACAAAATATGGTAAAATTACTACATGGAAAGAAGGCAGTTTAAGAGAAAAGTTGTAAAACTAAAGGCTGAACGTATCTCGGGCAACGAACATCGCGCTGTATTTATAGAGAATATTTCTGAAAATGGTATTTATATGATAACTGCTCCTTCAAAAGCCACAACAAATTATATCCCCGGAACAGAACTTGACCTGAAATTTCAATTCTCTTCAGGTGAAGCTATAGATCTCCATTGTAAGGTAATATGGTCATATAAGAGAACCCCACCTGATGGTTTAGCAGACAGCATTGGTTTGGAAATCATAGACCCACCTTTAAAATACAGGGAATTTGTAAAAACCCTGTACTGAAAGTCCAATCATTTTTTCTTGACCAATTAGTTTTTCACCATTTATACTTTAATTAGTCAATTTTTATAAAACTCAACTAAAATTTAACATGTGGCGTTATAAAGCGGAGAATTAAATGAAACGCATTTTGTTAGGTATAGTCTCTATCCCGATTATAATAATCCTTCTGATTAATTTAAAGACAAGAGAACCAAAAGAAGAAATACTCCTTGATAAAGAAAAGAATAATTTCTCTGTAATAGCAGGTGTTGTCCAGCCACAGGATACCATGGAAGCTATCTTTGCCAGATACGATCTCAGCAGCTTGGAACTCTCTGAGATAATTCGCAGTGCAAAAAAATTATACAACCTCTCGAAGCTCTCGGTTGGGAGTATCTATTTTTTCAAGATAGATACAAATAATGAAAAAAACAAAATCCATAATATGCAATACGAAATAGATGATACGTCCTTTTTAAAAATTATAAAAACACCCGAGGGCTTTAACTCTGAGAGAGTTAATATTGAATATACTAAAAAGGCAGGAACGCTGTATATAAAGATTAAAGATAATCTTATACTATCTCTGCCAAATGCACAAAAAGAATATCTCAAGCTCGCACTTGAGCTTTCAGATATCTATGCATGGGATATAGATTTCTCCAGTGATATCAGAGACGGAGATTCTGTAAAAGTAATAGTTGAAGAACTATGGCTTGAAAATGTCTTCAAAGGTTACGGGAATATCCTGGCAGCAGAATTTTTTAATAATGGAACAGTCTACAAGGCTTATAGATTTGAACATAACGGGTATGTTGACTATTACAATGAGAGTGGAAAATCTTTGAAAAAAGCCCTTTTGAGATCGCCTTTAAAATTCAGATATATAAGCTCTCGTTTTAGTTACAGCCGCTTTCACCCAATTCTAAGAATCTACAGACCACACCTTGGTATTGACTATGTAGCACCTGCCGGCACCCCTGTCTCAGCATCAGGAGACGGGACTGTGTTGTTTGCAGAATACAAAGGGCAGAATGGCAAAATGGTGAGTATAAAGCATAAAGGAAGCTTTGAAACATCTTATGGTCATTTATCAAGGATTCCTAAAATGATAAGAACAGGAACAAAGGTCTCTCAAGGTGACATTATCGGATATGTGGGAACAACAGGTCTCTCCACCGGACCGCATCTCGATTACAGGATTAAACAGAATGGTAAATTCGTTAACCCTTTGAAGATACAATCACCACCCGGAGAACCAATTCCATCCTCTTTGATGGCTGAGTTCAAAAAAGTGATAGATTATATGGATATAAAACTTGCATCATTAATTCAACCATTTAAGCTTCCTGTAGCAAGCTGAAGGAAGCTTGTCCGCCTCAGTCTACGACCCGTAGGGCGGATCAGCCGAGGCTGAAAACGTAAGGAAAATATTTTTTATTACATTTGCTCGCTAACCCCGTCCCGACGCTTCGGGACGGGGAATACGCTCGCTGTTTCATTTTAAAAATACACGTCAAATGAAGAATATATGTTATACATACTCTTTGCGGCAGGGAATAGAGGCTTCACTGTTGTTGTATTGATTTCGCTTATCTTCTTCGGTTCTCCTAACCACAGCCCGCTCCCTGAGTATTCAAAGTTATAGTATTGATAACCGATTCTAATAAATGGCTTAGCAAATCTTGAGAGCTTATTCCCGGGAATATCCCATATCCAGTATGCCTCATATACACTACCTCTTGTTGCAAGTTTGCTTGTTATAAGGTCATCAGAGGCTGGTGTGAAATTGACCCAGTTTTTTGAACCATAGTTATATTCAAGCCCTACCTTACTTCTAAGTTTTACAATGGGAATGCGTAACCCTGCATAGAGTGCATAACCGGTTTTGCTATCAAATGTAGATGTCCCAGGGTCTGTCAAAAGGCTTCCAAATCCAGCAGCACTTTGATTCTCTGGGTCAGTATTACTTAAACCACTTGATATAAACCAGTCAATATTTTTAACCTTGTGCATTAAAAGTGCTGTAAGGTGATAGAGGTCGCCAACATTTGTCGGTGCATAACGAAGCTGGTTAACATAGTATTGTATTTCCGGAACATCCATAAGGTCAAATGCCTTAAGACCTTGAAGCTGGAAGAAAATGTTTCTGCTGCTATCATCAAGCTCCCAATTAAATCCAAAAATGTCCACGTCATCAACTTTGCTGCTGGAGACTCCTTTGAAGCCCGATTCAAAGCCCCTTCCATAACAGAGTTTAAAATTTCCAGGCACAGGCTTTTCATGGAAATAACCAAGTGCCATACCGTCAACGGCATAGTCAATACCAAGTCCTAAGGGTACTGCATCCCTTTCAATGTTCTGCCTTAGATGTGTTGGAGGTCCTCCAGTAGATGGTCTTCTGCCTACGGAAAATGCAACAGGCAGTCCACCGACATTGGTCCAGTTGACAAACGCCCTTTCTACTCTTAAAACGTTGTCGGTTGCAAGATGTCCTGTGTTTCCATCAAACAGCATACCGTTATGAGCAAAGATACCGAACATCGGGTCAGTACCGCTGCTCAATGATGCAGAGGTCTGGCTGCCGGCAACTTTAAACATCGCAAGTCTGCCCATAAACCCTATATTATCCGTTGCCTGTGCTGAAATATTGAGTCTGAAGCGGTGAGTCATAATAGAGTCGTTTTTAGCAGTAAAAGGCTCAGCAGAACCAAATCCCATAGCATGATAATAATATGTGTACTGTGCGGGGAATTTTGCCCTTACTGAATCGAGCCTGAATCTGTAATCACCTGAGAGAGTAAATCTTGAGAGCTCTGCTGCTTTATCTGCCTTTTTTTCAACCTCTTTAATCTTCTCTTCCTGAACTGTAATCTTTTCTTCATGTGTTGTATCCTTTTTCTCTACGCCTTCCACCCTTTTCTTCAGTTTCTCAATCTCATTAATGAGGGTATCTTCACTCTTTCTCAGTTTTTCAACCTCACTGGTGAGGTCTTCTATTTTTTTAAGAATCTCTTCTTTTTCACCTGCAAACAAAGCCAAAGGGGAAAACAAAGAAAAAATAAGAAAAACAAGTAAAATTGTTTTCATCTTTACCTCCTTTCACGGCATAAAACTTACTCTTAAAGGATCTCTTTAAAACATTTTTTCCTCCTTCTAAATTTCCTCTTTCTCTATTTTAAAATATTCGAAAATTTGCAAATATATAAGAAAAAATTTATCTTATGCACAGCCCGACATCAGCCGGTAGTGCCTGATTTTTTCTACGACATCCTTGAGTTTTACCCCTGTTTTCTGTGCTACTTCCGTCCAGCTTTTTCCTTCATTCATAAGCCCCACTATTTCTCTGTAGGATTTTTTGGAAAGGCTTGAGAAAACTATTACTGTAAGCGCCTTGCCCGGAGGAAGCTCTTTAAGCAGCCTTTCAATAACATCAAATTTAACAACCTCAAAGAAGTAGCTCTTAAGCCTTTCCTTGAAAATTTTTATCTTCTGGGGAGTAGCTTGTTTACTATTAACTATTCCTATTAGTTCATTTAATTCTGTTTCCTCTTTTGTTTTATCAGCGCCATAAGAACTTGCAGGTGCAATCATAATGAGCGCAAATACTGCTATTAAGAATATGCTTGATCTTTCTTTACTCATTTTTAGCCTCCAATGATTTTGTCTTTTTCTCTGTCCATGCAACAAAAATATAGAAACCCGTAAGCACTGTTAGAGTGATGATTAAAGCGCCTCCCCATCCAAGTCTTTCAGGCAGGAAAACTCCTTCTCGATAAAGCG
>Ga0214473_10001698_pt1 | contig 28454 bp, 26 predicted proteins | sample RVTome_7_FD_203509 | JGI IMG/M metagenome (GOLD analysis project Ga0214473, IMG submission 203509) | Soil microbial communities from uranium-contaminated site in the Upper Colorado River Basin, Wyoming, United States - RVT98D197 | ecosystem: Environmental > Terrestrial > Soil > Contaminated >...
AACGGCCTGGAACGGCATAGCGGAGATGGGCAGCTACAACCGGGACAGACTGCCCGCCGATTACGGGGACGCCACCTTCCACGAAGCACGCTACATCCATGATCAGCTCGTCCATTACGGCATTCCGGGTGCCGCGATCGTGCGCTATCCGGGCGGTGAGGTCTGGGACGGCGTGAAGGGCGACCTCTGGGAGGTGGCGCCCATGCGGCAGAAGCTGGCGTCCTACCAGGACATGCGCGCCATGCTGGCCAGCGGCAGCCGGAATGCCGACGTGCGGGCGCCGTTGGTGTGGGTGGGCCGCGGTACGCCGGAAGAACTGGACCGCGCGGGCGTGGCCGGCAGGATTGCCGTCACAGAGGGCTCGGTGGGAGTGCACAACGCCGCCGTGGAGCGGGGCGCGGTGGGGCTCATCGTCACCAGCAACGGCCGCCCTTATTTCGACCCGCTGCAGATTCCCTGGAGTGGCCTGCGCGGTGCGGACGCCACCTTTGCCTTCTTCATCCCGCCACGCGAATCCGACGTGCTCAAGCAGCGCCTGCTGGCCGGGGAGGAGATCGTGGCCCACGCGCAGGTGGAGGTCACCACGCAGCCGTACGAAATGCAGGATCCGGTGGCCCACATCCCCGGCTTCGATCCCGACGCGCCCGAACTCATCCTCTCGGCCCACCTCTTCGAGGGCTACATCAAGCAGGGCGCCAATGACAACCTGTCCGGCAGCGCAGCCATCCTGGAGGTGGCCCGCACGCTGCACACGCTCATCCGGGACGGGCGCATCCCGCAACCCCGCCGCACGATCCGCTTCCTGTGGGGCCCCGAGTACTCCGGAACCGGCCCGTGGGTGCGGGAGAACGCCTCTCTCATGGAGCGCACGCTGGCCAACATCAACATGGACATGGTGGGTGAGGGGTTGACGCAGAACAAGGGCTACATGCGCCTCATGCGCACCACCTTCGGCCAGCCCCACTTCATCAACGACGTGATGGAGAACTTCTACCGGTTCGTGGGTGAAGGGAACAACGAGCGCATCCAGAACCGGAGCGGCTTCTACAAGGTGCCGCACCGGATCGTGGCGCCCACGGGCGCCGACGAGCCCTTCTACTACAGCATCGAGACGCACTACGGCTCGTCGGACCACATGGTCTTCAACGACTGGGGCGTGCAGGTGCCCGGCATCATGATGATCGTGTGGCCCGACCAGTGGTACCACACCTCGGGGGACCGCCCGGACAAGTCCGATCCCACGCAGCTCAAGCGCGTCGTGGTGATCGGCGCCGCAGCCGCCTATGCGGTGGCCAGTGCCGACGACCCCATGGCCATGCGCCTGGCCGGCGAGATTGCCAGCAACGCCACGCGCCGTCTGGGCCACGAGTTCATCATTGCCCAGGAGCTGCTCACGGGCTGTGACGGTACCGAGCTGGAGTCCAGCTACCGCCACGCCCGCGCCCGTATCCAGGGCACGGTCATGGCGGAACGCGAAACCCTGGAGAGCGTGCTGCAGCTGGCCTCGAACCGTGAGGCGGTGGGCCGGTACGTCACCGCTATGCAGGCCACCGTGGACGCCGTCGGCGCTGCTCACCTGGCGGCACTCGAGACCCACATGGAGGTGACCGCCGCGCGCCACGGCCTGGCCCCCGTGGCGCTCCGTCAGAGCGATCTGGAGCGTCGTGCCGAGCGTATGATCCCGCGCCAGACCGACCTGGTGAAGCGGGACGGCTATACCGGCTGGCGCCAGCACCTGCAGGCAGTCCCCGAGGAGGTGAGCGCGCGCTATCCATACCGGGGCATCAACACCAGCGAGCTCCAGCTCCTGGTGGACGGCCGCCACAGCGCCCTCGACATCAAGACCATGCTGGACGCGCAAAGTGAGCGGCCAGCGGACCTGGAAGCCGTCCTGAACTACCTGGAGGTCCTGCGGGCCGGGGGGCTGGTCACGTGGTAAGGCTTGGCATGTCCCTGAAACGGAAGCAAGCGACGTCCTGGCCCGGGCCCGGGCCAGGGACGAATATGAGTCCGACATGCTCGCCTGGTTGGAGAATGACTTCCGCGCCTACCCCTCCCCCGCGTCGTCCAGGAACGCGACCAGCGCGGCGGCCGCCCGGTGCACGCGCATCTTGAGCGCCGAGACGCCCGCACCCGTGGCCGCGGCCATCTCCTCGTACGTCAACTCCTCCACGTGGTGCAGGAGAAAGGCCTCCCGCAACGACGCCGGGAGACTCGCCAGCGCCGCGCGCACCGCGGGATCGACGTCGTGATCCGGTATGCCGGCCGGAGGGGCCACGGGGGGCGGTGCCGCGCCGCGCCACCGTTCCAGCAGCGCGCGGTAGCGGCGCCAGCGCGCGCCGTGGCTCCGGCAGCGGTTGGCCACGATGGACATCAGCCAGGGGCGGAGTCGGCGCGGCCGGGTGCCGCGCCGCAAGGCGCGGTGCGCCCGCACGAAGGCATCCTGCACGGCCTCCTCGGCGTCCTCGCGGACACCCAGTTGCCGCCAGGCGAACCGCAGGCAGGTCGGATAGTGCGCTGCCACCACCTGGTCGAACGCCCGCGCCTGGCCCCGGGCCACGCGCTCCACGAGGGCGGCATCGTCCACGGCGTCATGCGTGTGCGGCGGACCGGTCACCACGTCACCCGGGTCCACCGGGAGCCGCAAGAATCAGTGCCCGGCGGCGGGCGGCTGCCAGGCATGCAGCCGCAGGTGTACGGGGCGGCCGCACATGGTCCCATCGATGCTCCGGCCGTTGGCCGGGTCGAAACCGTGGCTCAAGTCCAGTACGCATGTGGTGGCCTGCCCGGCGCGGGTGAAGGTGAGCTCCCCCGACTCCGTGCTCTCGTAAGCGAGCAGTTCGGGGGCCACGCCGGGCTCCGTCGCGGGCAGCACGCGCGAGCTGCCACGGGAGACGATCGTGCCTTCGCTGACCACGATCCCGCCCCTCGTGGTGTGGGCGCAAGCCGCGTGTTCGAGCTGCGTATCCCACGTGAGGAGCAGGGCGCCTGCGTCGTCCTCGGTGGCCCAGGAGCCGCTACGGTGCACCGCGCCGCCCGCGGCGCAGGGCAGCGTCCCGGCCGGGGTGACGCCGCTCGCGGAGGTGCCGATCACGGACATGTGCCCCGGCCCGCCCAGCAGGAGCACGGCCATCTCCAGCGCATCCACGTCCTCCACGGGCGCGGCCGCATCGCCACCGCAGGCCATCACCGCCGCCGTTGCCGCGAAGGTGATCACGCGGCGCGCGCCCCGCGGCAGGAATCCGGATTTCCGCGTCATCGTCGCCTCCAGAAAGGGTGTTTGCTTCAGCGTGGCCCGACTCTCAGAACCCCCACCCAACCGCCGAATCCGTCGGGCACGGACGCGAGCCCCGCCGGGACCAACCAGGGACCGGCATCGATGCGAACGCTCATGTGGTACACGCCGGGACCGCCCGCCACGCGCACGGACCAGAGCCCCGGCTCCTCCTCGCCCGGGGAGAGGGACACGACGCGCCAGTCCGTTAGGTCCCCCTTCACCTCCACCGTGCTCGCGGTGGGTGCCCTCACCTGCAGCTCGACGCCGGCGTGCACCAAGCGGCCATCGAGCACTGGAAGGGCGGCGCGCTGGGGAGGGACCGTCACGGTGTCCGCGCTTTCCAACTCCCAGGTGACGCCGAGGCGGACGAAGCCGCCGCCCAGCCGGCCCAGCTCGGGGCGGGCCGGCTGCCACCCACCGGCTCCCTCCATCCCGAGGCGGCGCCAAACGGGCAGGCGCATGGCACCGCTGAGCCAGCGGGACGGCCCCTCTGCCAGCGCGCCTCCGGTCCGGGCTTCCTCCCCGAAGCGGAGCCCGGCTCGGAGTTCCACCGCCACCGGCCCCACCCGCCGCCACGCAGAGAGCTCGGCGTCCGTGTACCGTGCGGTCTCAACCTGCTGTGCCGGCGGACGCAACCCGTACGGGTCGGCGCTGGAATCGCCGACGCTGATGGGCGTCTGCAGCCAGTTGGTGTGGACGCCCAGTTGAAGGGAGCCGAGACCGCCTTCGAGGCCGGCAGTGAACGTGCGCCGGGGCCCCTGCCCCGTGCCGCCGGCGGCACCCACCGCCAGGCGCAGCCCGCTCCGCTCTGCCCCCGCTAGCGCCAGGAGCGCGGTCAGGCCGGACCGGGCGTAGCTCTGCCCACCGCCGCGTACCGCACCGAATCCTAGCCGGAGCCCCAGCGGCCGGTCCTCCTCCGCCCCCCACGAGAGCAGGCCCGACAGCTCCGCCCGGGGCGCACTGCCGGCAACAGCCTCGAATGCGGGGGTGAAGGCCATGGCCGGTGCCCCCGCGGGAACGAATCCCGCCGGGGCAAGGCGCCCAGGGGGCAGCTTCGCCTGGCCAGCGAGCCCGGCGGGAGACGCGCCCAGCACGAGGACCGCGGCCAGCGCGCGTGCCGCGCTCACCGCGCACCTCCCCCGCCCTGGAGGCGTGCTCCGTGACGCACAAGGGCACTGGCTCGGGCGGCGGCAGCCCCCCGCGGGGAGATACCGTGCTGGATGTCGCCGTCCACGAGGCGCTGGAGTTCGGCATAGGCGCTGGCGGGGAGGCCGGCGTCCAGCATGGCGGAGACGAGGCGCACGGCCTCCGGCTCCTCCACGCCGCGCTGGAGCAGGAAGAGGAAGCCCACCAGCGGGCCGCCGAGACTGCCGCTCGAGCGGCGGCCGGCCAGGGCCCGGAGCGCGGTGGCGCTCGCGCCGTACTCCAGCAGATCGGCCGCCACGACCAGCTCGGCAGCGTCCTGCGGGTCGTTGGATGGCCTGCCGGCGAGCGCCGCCCGGGCAACACCCAGGCGGTGTAGGAGGCTCCGCGCGGCCGCTTCGATGAGGTAGCCAGGAGCCCCTTTGGCCTGGCCCTCGAGTGCCTTCTGCACGAGCGGCTCGGCGGGTAGCCCCGCCGCCCGCGCCGAGTCCACCAGAGCGCTCACCCGTGCGGCCACGGTCGGGGGAAGCCGGTCATCCAGCCGTGTCTCCTGCGCCGATGCCGGGCGCACGGCCACGAGAGCGGCCACGAGCAGCGGCCATGCCCGGCCCGCGCGTTGCGTTCGGCGGCCGGTGCCGCGCCGCACGGTGGGGGCGCTCACGTGGCCGGCCGGGAGACGAGGAGCACGGAGCTCGGGCGGCCGAAGGCATCCAGGCGTGGTGCGGCGCCGCCACCCGGCCGCCATTCGCGGCCATCCACCACGAAGGAGTAAGCGTACCGGCCGACTGACAGCGGCACCACCACGGACCAGACCCCCTCCGTGCCCCGGCGCAGGGGCGTGGCGGCGGGATTCCAGTCGTTGAAATCGCCCACCACGACCACGCTCCGCGCATCGTGCGCGGCAAGGACGAACTGGACGGGAATCGCAGCGTCGCCCGGCAGGGCGTCGCGAGGACCCAGGAGCACGATCCAGAGCAGGCTCGTGAGTCCCACGAGGAGGACGGCCGCAGCCGCGGCGCGCGCGGGCGAGAGCACCGTACGGAGGCCCCCGCCTGGCGCCGGCTCCGCTCCGTCCGCCTCCACGGCGCGCCGCAGCCGGAGCAGGGCGCCGGGATCCGGCTCCGGTAGCCGCCGAAGCCGTTCGACCACCGTCCCCAGCCCCGCCTCCAGTGGATCAATCATCGATGCGACCTCCCGTGGAATTGCTCCCGTCCACAGGTAAGACCCCGTCGACCGCCGGGAGCGTCACATCGGCGGGCGGCCGCCGGCCGTTACCGGTCCCCGCCACATCGCCCCAACGGGCGGCCGCGCTCCTTCATCAGCGCCTCCGCGCCTGCATCGCGCCCCCGGAAGGCCCGGTACGCCACCGCCGGATCCACGCCGTTCCGCAGTGCGCAGCGGAGTTGCACCACGCGCGCAGCCACGGCCGGGTCGTAGAAGCCGCCGCTGCCCTGCCAGGTGAGCAAGTTCTCCACGGTGCCGGGATCCAGCAGGCCGCGCCGCTGGAAGCGGCGGAGGATGCGGTGCTGGAGGTGCCCTTGGAGGTGATGGGCGTCGTCGCTTGTGAGATGGGTGAGCTGCCCCGGCCGTGCCGCCGCCCGTGGGACCCGGCCGTCCGATCGCCCCTACAACGCTTCAGGAGCGCGATCGTACTTCTTCCGCCGTTCAGCCCGCCTCCGGGGTCGAGGTGGGGTTGCCGAGGTCCATGACCACCTTCCACGTGCCGTCCGACTGGCGGCGCCAGATCGTGACGTAGCGGCCCTCACCGCGACGGACCTTGCCGTCCGCGTCGGTCATCGCGGAGCGGTACGTCCCGGTGGTCCAGCCGAGGTCGCCGGATGCGGCGATGTCCGCGCGCAGCGGCTCCCAGGTGAGGGAGTAGCCGGGGTCGTCCAGCCCGGCCATCAGCTCGCGGATCGCCTCATGACCGCGTACCTCGCCGACGCCCTCCTGGATCTGCGCGCCATCCTCGGCGAACCACGAGACCCACGCGTCCCTCCCCGCCCGGGCCACCGCGCCCGCGAAGGCGCGGTCGGCCTCCATGAGCTCCGCGGCGTCGGGCGGCGACCCGGGTGCTGCGTCGACGCAGGCGTAGGCGGAGACAAGGGCCATGGCGAGAACCGCGGACGTGCGCATGAGGAACTCCACCGGTAGAGGACGTTTCGTGCCAGGGTACCCCACAGCGAGCCGCCGGTGACAGGCCGTCGTGGGCCCCCGCCCGCCAGCGCGGGCGTTCAAGCGCCTCACCGGGGCCACGCCGGCGGCGTATCGCCGGTCCCGCAGGCGCTAGTGTGCACTAGAGAGCACCCCCCGGCTCCACCGGTATCACGTACAGATCCGCCGCCTCGTAGAACGGCTGATCACGGTACCACGTGTACCGCGAAAAGACGATGGAGCGGCCGTCCGGCGACCACCACGCCTGCCGCTCTGCCCGCGCGTCGTCGACCGTCAGGCGCCGGACGTCGCCGCTCGTGAGCTCGACCACGTACAGGTCCTCCGAACCCGTGCGCTCCGACGTGAACGCGAGCCGGCGCCCGTCCGGCGACCACGCCGGCCACCCGTCGACGGCCGGGTGCGGCGCGACGGCGCGTGGATTCGAGCCGTCGGCATCCATCACAACCACCTCCCAGTTGCCGTCGGCCAGGACCTTGCGGCAGGCGATGCGCAACCCGTCGGGCGACCAGGCCGGGTACGTCTCCACTTCCGGCGTCACCGTGATCTGCTCGGCGTCACCGCCATCGGCCGGCATGATGTAGAGGTCGAAGTTCTCCGCGTCCGCGGGGTCGCGCCCGCGCGATGTGAACAGGATCCGCTCGCCGTCGGGTGACCAGAACGGGTGCTCATCGTGGAACGGCCCGTTCGACAGGTTCCGCTGCTCCGAGCCGTCCGCGTTCATGACGTAGATCTGCGAGCGCCCGTCCCGCATCGACCGGAATGCGATGCGCGAGCCGTCCGGCGACCAGACCGGCATCCCGTCCTGCCCCGGCGCGTCGGTCAGCCGCCGCCGCGTGCCCGCGCCCGGATCGACCACGTAAACATCGAAATCGCCGGAAGCGTTGGACATGTATGCGATCCGCCGGCCATCCGGGGAGTAAGCGGGATAGGCGTTCGTCACCCGGTTTATCAACTCCGGCCCCTCAGGGCCGCGGGGTGGCTCGGCCCCCCCGCAGCCGACGAGCAGCGCCGTTACGATCGCGATGACCCGCACGCTCACTGCATCCGCTGCGACGACGGCGGCACCATCCCGTTCACGCGGACCACGAGCGACATGAGCCCGATGCCCGTCGCGGTGCCGACCTGAAACGCTGCAAACACCTGGTGTGCTCATATCATTCCGTGCCTGGGGTGGCTTGATCCGCGCCGTCCGGCCGGGGCCGGACGGCGCACTATACGTCGTCACGGACGCGGACGACGGCGAGCTGTGGAAGATCGCACCGGCGCGGTGAACGGCCGCGGCCGGCATCCTTCAGCCCCGGGGAAAACTCGGGTCAGTCGCGCCAGGCGACCTCGAGCGGCTCCCCGGGCTCGAATCTCAGGTCGGCCCAGAGCCGGCCGCCGCACCGGATCTCGCCACTCGCGGTACCGTCTTCGACGCCGTCGAACTCGATCCGCAGTTGGGCGCACGCGGACAGTCCCGCCACGGCTAGCGAGGCGTGCACCTGCTGCGGCTGAGCGAGCGCACCCACCATCGTCCCATCCACCGTCAGCTCGATCGCGCCGTCCCCGGGCGACGTGACGGTGAACCGCTCGTCGAACTGGACCGACACCTCGCTCAGCTCACCAGCCGGCGTCGTCTGGAACTCCCATACCCGTAGCGGCTGCGGCTCATAGCGCACTGTGGAGACCGGTGCTTCGCCGCTATACGTGATGTGCGGCTGCATTCGCGGCGTCAGGTCCGGCGGCAGTGTGTAATAGACCTGTAAGTCGTAATCGCCGTCCTCGTGAAGTTGGAGGCGTAGACAGTTCTGGACGCCCTCCAAGATCGAAGCGTCACAGTACGGATCGAATAACCCCGGCTCCTGGGCCGCGTCTACCGTGATGGAGCCGAGCAGCCCGGCGTGGACGGCGGACAGGCTGAACGCGAACCCGAGCCGCGGGAACGAGCCCCCGTGGCTCCCGTCCACGACCCAGAACAGGTCCATGAGAGCGTCGAGCGCGGTCCCCTCCAACACGGTCCTCTCGAACGCCGAAAGGCGCTCGGGGCCGGTTAACTCTGCGGCGTCGCTGCACGCCGCCAGCAGGGCGGCCGCGCCGAGCGCGCCCGTCCGGAGCGCGAGCTTGATCGAGTTCTTCGCGTGACACGACTTCATCGGACGCACTCGCCGTTTGGTCTTCACCGGACCCGGCCGCGATGCGTCGGACGGGTCGCCTGTAACAATAACGTGCGAACCGCCCGGACATTGACTTGCCACTCCGGGAGCCCGCGCCTCCACGCGGCTCCGGAGGCGGGCGTTTGGCGCCAGCACGCCAAGGCCACGAGACGCTCGGTGGCGCAGCCGTCGCAGCGCACGCGGGCGAAGCCGTGGGCCAGGATGCCGCAGCGCAGGTAGGTGCGGAAGACTCGCCTTAGCAGGGTCTGGCCGGGACGAGCCGCTTCGAACCCCACTGGGCGCGGGCGGCCCCCGGGAGGGCGCGCCTGAGCCCGGCACGCTTGGCCCGGGCCGGCTCCGGCTGCATCTTGAGTGCGCCAGGGTCCGCCCGCTGCGGACGGTCTCCCCCTGAATACAGGCCCGCATGCTTCCACACCTGAGCGCCACCCATCCGGCGCGCTTGCCACACCGCTGGCGCCGGGCCATGGGTGTGGTGCTGATCTGGCACGCGTACGGCCTCTACTCCGTCAATCACACATACTTCTACAGCCGGATCATGGGCAATGACGTTCCGTGGGCGGCCACCCTGCCCGTGGTCCTCCCCGGCACGTGGTTGTGGATCCTCCTGACGCCCGCGGTGGCATGGCTCGCCAGGCGTATACTCGACAGGATCGAGGGCTGGCCCACGCGCCTTGCCGTGCACCTGGCCGTGGCTGTCGGGGTGGCCACCCTGGATGCGGCTCTGGACTTTCTGCGCGCCCGCCTCTTCACGGTAGCCGAGCCGCAGGCCTTTTCGGTCTACCTGCTCTACCAGCTGGACCACAACGTGATGCTCTATGCCATCATCGTCTCCGTGGTCTATGCGCACAGCTGGCAGCGCACGTTGAAGCGGCGGGAGCGAGAGGCCGCACGGCTGGAGACGGAACTGGCGCACTCCGAGCTCCAGGTGCTGAAGATGCAGCTTCAACCCCATTTCCTCTTCAATACCCTGAACTCCATAGCCGCGCTGGTCTACCGCGATCCTGCCGCGGCCGATCGCATGGTGACCCGCCTGAGCGATCTGCTCCGCATGTCCCTCCTCCACGGCAGCCGGCAGGAGGTCCCACTCCACGAGGAGATAGAGCTCCTGCGGGCTTACGTGGAGATCCAGGAAACGCGCTTCCGTGGTCGCCTCGTCGTCACGATGGAGGTGGAGGACGCCGTGGCATCCGCGCAGGTGCCGCACCTCTTCCTTCAGCCGCTCGTGGAGAACGCCATCAAGCACGGCTACCGCGAACCTCCCGGTGAGGTGAGTGTCCGTGTCGTGGCGCGGTCAGCGGGGGAGGGTGCGGTGATGCTGGAGGTGGTGGACGACGGACCCGGGTTCCCCGATGAGGGCGCTGCGCCCACGGGCGGCATCGGCCTGATGAACGCCCGCACCCGGCTCCGGCAGCTCTACCCCGGCACCCACACCTTCGCGCTGGGCAACCGCAGCGGGGGCGGGGCCTTCGTTCGTGTCCGCCTTCCCCTGCGCCATGGGCCCGCTGCCGTTCCCGCCCTGACCTCGATTCCCACGCCGGCGCGGGTGACCTGATGGATCTGCTCCTGGTGGATGACGAAGAGCTTGCCCGGCAGCGGCTCCGCGACCTGCTGGCCGGCCTTTCGGGCGTGCGCGTGGTCGGGGAGGCCACGGGCGGGGGTGAGGCCGTGCGGCAGATCGGCCAGCTGAACCCGGACGTGATTCTGCTGGATATCCAGATGCCTGACCTGGACGGCTTCCAGGTCCTGGAGCGGGTGGGCCCGGAGAAGATGCCGTTGACCATCTTCGTGACCGCCTTCGACGCGTTCGCGCTCCGGGCCTTCGAGGTGGCCGCGGTGGACTATCTCCTCAAGCCGTTCGACCGTCACCGTCTGGTGGAGGCGCTCGAGCGGGCACGCTCGCGCCTGGCGGCGGCTCCCGCGGCCGCGGATCCCCGCATCACCACACTCCTGCAACTGGTGGAGGAACGCAGGCAACTCCCCAGCATGGCGGGCAGGCTACTGGTGCCGGACGGCCAGGGCCAGCGGGTGCTTGCGTTCGACCAGATCCACCACGTGGAGGGCGCGGGCAACTATGTGCGCATCCACACAGACACCGAGAGCTTTCTCCTGCGGGATACGCTCGCCAGCCTCGAAACGCGCCTGGATGCGGGGAATTTTGCCCGGGTGCACCGGTCCAGCATCGTGAATCTGGATCGCGTGCAGCGGGTCGAGCCGTGGTTCTCCGGAGATCTGGTGGCCATTCTCGAAGGTGGGCGGACGGTGCGGGTCAGCCGATCCTACGCCGATGGCCTGCGGCAGCGGCTCGGCGGCTGACCCCGGCCCGTCACCGCAGGACCGCGGTCTGCGTCCCCGTCGGGCGGTTCGCCCCTCTTCCATTCCGAAGCGACGGTCCCTGCCTCACTTTTCCACGCATGAACCAACTCGCTCGCAGAATCACGTTCCTCGCGGCGCTGGCCGTGCCGCCCCTCGGCGCGCAGGAAACCCCGCCGTCCCGCCTGGTCGTGGATACCCTGGCGGCCGGACTCTACCGGGTGGCTGCGCCTCCGGATGGCACCGTCCTCTTCTGGACCGGCGCGGGCGGCCCCGTGCTGGTGGACGCGCTCAGCATGGAGCTGGCGCCGCGCCTCGACAGCCTGGTCGGGGCAATCGGGGGCGGGCCGCTCCGTGCCGTGGTCAACACGCACTATCATGCCGATCACACGGGCATGAACCGGCGGGCGCGAGCGGCGGGGGCCGCGCTCTATGCCCATCCCCGGGCGCGGGTCGAGATGGCGCGGGACACGACGATCACCGAGCTGGATTGGCACCGTGCGGCGGCACCGGCGGACGCGCTGCCCACCGTGCTCGTGGCGGACAGCGTCCTGCTGGGCACCGGCGGTTCGCGTGTGCTGGTCCTTGCCATTCCCCCCGCCCATACGGGAGGGGACCTCCTGGTCCACTTCCTGGAAGCGGACGTCCTGCACACCGGAGACGTGGTGGAGATCGGAGCGTTCCCGTTCGTCGATCGCTGGGCAGGCGGTTCCATCGACGGGCTCATCGGCGCCGTGGACCTGGTACTGGCGCGCTCCGGATCCGCCACGCGGATCGTGCCGGGACACGGCCCGGTGACGGATCGGCAACGCGTCACGGCCTATCGATCCATGCTCGCGGGGGCTCGCGAACGGGTGGCGGAGGCCGTGGCCGCAGGCCGCGACGCCGCGTCCGTGCTCGCCGATCCCTGGATCGCCGCGTTGGCGCCGGCGTGGGGGAGCGCCAACCAACTCCGCTATTTCGTGCGCTCCATGCACGAGGAACTGGACCCGCGCCGGCAGGGCCAAGGGTCGCCGGAGTCGTGACGATGAGCGGGCCTCAGGCCAGAGTGTCCAGCGCGCTGGCGTACCTCTTCCTCGCGGTACTGCTGCCGGCCTGCGGCGGCAACATCAGCGGCGGCGCCGCCGACCCTGGACACGGCGTTCTGTTCATCGGCAACAGTCTGACGGGCTCGAACGACCTGCCCGGTATGGTGAGCGCCCTCGCACAGGCGGCCGGGAGCGACATCCCCACGACCGCTCTGGTGGTCGGCGGCACGAGCCTCGAGGACCACTGGCGCGCCGGTTACGCGCGCGGCGAAGTGGAGCGCGGCGGCTGGGCGGCCGTCGTGCTGCAGCAGGGCCCCTCCACGCTGCCGGAGAGCCGCGCGCACCTGATTCACTGGACGGGCGTCTTCGCCGAGGTCATCCGGAGCGGGGGCAGCGTCCCGTACGTGTACATGATCTGGCCACCCGAGGGGGGCAGCTGGGAGCGCGCCATCACCTCCTACCGCCTCGCGGCGGAAGGCGCAGGCGCCGGTCTGTTTCCCGTTGCGGAGGCGTTCCTGGCCGCGTGGGCCCGGGACCCCGAACTGCCGTTGCTCGGCGGCGACGGCTTTCATCCTTCCTCCATGGGGACGTACCTGGCCGCCGTGGTCATGGTCGCCCAACTGGAGGGTCGCAGCCCGGTGGGACTGCCCCATGCGCTGCCCGGTCGCGTTTCGGTGAGCCCCGCTGCAGCCGCGGTGCTGCAGGCGGCAGCAGCGGAGGCCATCGAGGCAGGGAATAGGTAGCGGTGGACACGCGGGGGCGGGATCAGGCGGGCGAGGGCGGCCAGGAACTCCAGGGGCGAGAGGGCCAGGATGCCGCTGCCGTCCGCCAGCGGCCGGGTCGGGAGGTAGTGGACCCGACGAATGGGGTCCGGGGCGCACTATTCGAGCGTGACAGGTGGACACCCGGGCGTGGCCCGCGCATACTCCAGCGCCATAAGGAACCCCTCAGACCGATCGGAGCACGATGCCACCGACGCCAGCGCCAGGGGGCGCCTCAGCCAGAGACTGGGCGATTGTTGCCATTGTAGGGGGGCTCCTGGCACTGCTCTCGTATTTCTGCTCGGTCGTGTTCAAGCCCTTTCCGTGGTCCGTCGGCAGGCTTTTCTTCTTCGCTTTCGGTCCCCTGTCGATCGTCTCGTTCGCCGCCTTCTACAAAGCAACGGAAGGAGACGCTGGAGGAATCCTCCACTCGCTCGGCACTCTGCTGCTGATCGTCTCGGGAGCCGTCGTCAATTTGATGGCCGTCGTGCAGGACACACAATTCACGGTTCTGGGACGTCAGATCCGGACGGCGCCAGACCAGGTGACCGGCGAGGCGCTGGAGCGAATCCTGTGGGGGGTGAACGTCGTGCAGTCCGGCCTCGACGTGTCCTGGGACATTTTCGCTTCGCTGGGCACTGTGCTCCTGGCTGTCAGCCTGGCCCGGCACCCGGCCTTCAGACCGTATTGGGGCGCTGTCGGCGCCGCCGTCGCCGCGCTGGCCTTGATCCTGAACATGGCCACCTTCCCGACGGCACCCGCGGCCGCCGGTCTGGTGGATCTTGGTCCGGGTGTCGGCGCGTGGTACGGCATCACCCTCCTCCTTTTTGCCAGATACCACCTGCAACTCGGCTCCATCGCGCCCGCCAGCTCGGGGTAATGGGGCAGGTAAGGGCCCAGGCGCCTGGGTCGCGCCCTCCGGCGCGACACCGGCGCTGGCACCGGCGGCCCTCGCCCAGCTAGGCCTGTTCGCTACCGTGCGGCGCCCGGCGCTGGCGTATCACCTGCGCGCTGTGCGTCCAGCGGGACCGGCCCGTACTCCGGACGCCAGTGCAGCAGCTGATGATCCGGGTCCGTCCGCACCGCCACCGCACGCGCGTGGACCGGTATCGTGAACGACTGTGCGCGATCCCTCAGCTGCAGCGTTCTGCGCACACGATGTCCGTTCTGGAGCCGGATCTCGATCGTGAGCGGCACGTCGTAGAGCTGCGGCTGAAGCTGCGCGAGCTCAATGTCGACGGCTGCACCGCCATTGCTGCTCCACCAGCGGTGCTTGAGCACAGGAGCGCCCGTGCGGTCGAGCCACTGCGCCAGGAATTCCGCCATGGCGGCAGCATCCGGTGCGTCGCTTACGAAGGCGGCGCGCAACTCATCCAGGCTGAGGGTGCGCCCCGCGTGCGCCCGCTGCAATTCGCGCAGCACTGAGAAGAAGCGCTCGTCGCCGACGCGCTGCCGCAGCATGTGGTAGAACCAGTGGCCCTTCGAGTCCGACAGGTTATGATCCCACGCACCGTTGGCCAGTTCCGCAAGAGGTCGGTCACCGCCGCGGCGCACGATCTCGAAGTAGCCTGCCGCGGACTGCAGCTGATTGTAGCCGCGTCTTGAGAAGCGCAGAAACTCGCGCATCGCGTCGACGCCTTCGATGGCCACGACCGCACCATACTGCGCAAGCGACTCGGAAAGCAGCTGTGCACCGGCACCGGTGGTCTGCACGCGATTGCCCCACCAGCCATGCGCCGCCTCGTGAGCGAACAGCGGCAGGTTGCCATCCGCTCCGAACTGCGACGACGTGGCCATGATGAATCCCTGCTCCGACGACGCCGACCAGGTAACCGCCGTTTGCGGAAGCTCCGCGATCGCGTAGCCGGCATACGGGTACGGCCCCCACACCCGTTCCATGGCCTCGATCGCCTGCGCCAGCGTGCTCGCCTGACGCCGCGCCGACGCCGTGTCCGCGTGCAGCAGGTACACGCCGACCTCGCGGCCGCCCACCTCCGCGCGCGCCACGCGGTACGGACCGGCCACGAACGACCGGTGCACCGCGTCAAGCGTCTCCCAGACCTCCGCCATGCCACCGTCCGGCAGCGTCGTGGTCGACAGTAGCGCGCCGTTCGTGACCGCACGCCAGCCGGGAGGCAGCCTGAACCGCGTCTGACCCGGTGCCGCCCACGGCCGCATGGCACCACCCGGCCCGAGCGGGATCGGGTACCACGCCTCGACCCACGACGCCAGTACGATCGAATCGGCGGCCACGACCTGGAACGACGGCTCCAGCCACTCCAGTTCGAACTCGACCGGCAGCTTGTCCCCGCGCGTCAGCGGCTCGGAGAGCACGATCCGGGCGCGATCCAGCACCGAGTCGGCGGCCAGGCTCACGCGCGTGCCCGGCCGCGTCGTGGAAACGTCGCGGAACGCGAAAGCATGCACGCGCGTGTTCACGCCGAGCTCCAGCTCAGACACAGTGGCGGCCGTCACTTCGAGGACGGCCCGGCCGCGCACCTCGAGGATGGACCGGGCCGGATCCGTCGTGATGTCCAGGTCCAGGCGCCGATACCGCCAGCCCGCGTCCTGCGCCGCACCGGACGCCGGCAGTGCCGCAAGCGCCGCCAGCCCCAGCAGAACGCCGGCCATGGCCGACAGCTGACAGCCCCCTGAACTCATGCCTCCTCCTCCTCGCTGGTTCGCTGCCAGCCGAACGTCGCGCCCAACGCCTCGATCTCGTGGGTTCGGATGCAGTAGCGGATTTCGGTGCAGCGGGCGCGCTGGCGCTCCGACAGCCCACCCCATACACGTGGCGACACCAGGATCACATCGCCCGGTCGCGCACGCGGCAGCCGCAGCGATTCCGGCAACACGCACGGTTCGATCGGGTATGTGTCACCGGCGAACAGTCCCTGCAGGTCGGCCGCGATGTTCACCGCCTTCGCCTCATCCCGTTCGCACACGACGAGGCGCCGGCGCGCCACGCCGCGACCACCGCGCCGAGGAGCCGGCAGCCGGGCCTTCAACTCCGGATCCGGCGCGATCGCGACGAAGCGAACTTCCTCCAGCCGCCGCGGCCAGCGCTGCCGGATGTCGTTGTAGTGGAAGTACGTCCCGATCACGACGCCACTCGGCAGCGCGGCGGTCTCCGCGAGCACCAGGGGCCGTGCCGTCACCCGCCACGCGCGCATCAGCTCCTGGCAGTGACCCTCCGCCTGCGTCCGGCTGCACTCGATTACGTGTACCATCGGTACGCCGCCCGCTCTCGCAAGCTTTACCAGGAGCTGGCCGAGCTGTAGCTGCGTCAGGCCGAAGCGCGACGCGCCCGCCTGCGCACACGACGCCAGGAACTCGTCCAGATTCTCCGCCACCGCCGCCGCGCGCGCACCGCCTACCACCGCCGTGCCCCGGGCACCCGCCATTCGGACAAGCCCGTCCTCCGCGAGCACCGCGTAGGCCCTGCGCACCGTGTGCAGGTTCACGCCCCATTCACGCGCACCCGCACGCACGGACGGCAGGCGCGCGTGCGGCGCAAGCTCGCCGACTGCAATCGCGTTACGCAGCGCCTCCGCGATCTGGTGGTACAGCGGCACGGGCGAGTCCCGGCGTATGCGGTTCATGACACTATGTTATATAACACTATTACAAAGCGCAACAGGCCCCTCCCTCCGAGGAGGCGGGCCCAGCGGGAGCGGGCGGCCGCTGCGGTCCGTGCCGTGGATGCGGCACTGGAGAAGCCCGTGGAGGTGATGGGCGTCGTCGCTTGTGAGATGGGTGGCCTCGGCAAAGCGCGCCGCGCCGTCCGGCTGCTCGCTGAAAAGGCCGTCCAGGATCACGACGTGGCAGTGGAAGTGCGGGTGCAGGGTGGAGCCGAAGCGGAACGGGGCGCCGCGACCCGCGGCGGGCGGAGGCGCATGCGCGGCCGCCCGTCTGAGCCCCGCAACGCGTCTCAGGCCGCGCCGCGGATATCGTCGAGCGCGCGTCGGACGTGGACCGGCACCCTGGCGCGCCGCCATTCGGTGTCGACAATGATGCTCGTCATGGCACCGCTGACACCACGAAACTCTACGTGACCAGCAGCACCACGATCGTGAGCAGCCAGCCGGCCGCAAGCAGCGCGAGCAGCAGCCATTCACGCGGTTCCGGCCGCTGCGATCCGCGCTCGCCATGGAACCACGCCACCACGGCCGCCGCCAGCAGCATCCACACGACCGTGACGAGCGCAAACGAGTACGACGTGCCGGGCAGCACCTCATGCTGCGACAGCTGGCTCACCACCTCCAGCAGCACCCAGCCGGCCGCGGCCGTCGCGCCAATGAACTGCGGCAGCCGCCGGCGACGCAGCTGCGCCACCACGGCCTCGCCGATCGGCAGCGTGAACGACGCCGCACTGGCCGGAGGCGGAGCGGATGCCAGCCGCGCCACCGTCGCCGCGTCGGGACGACCCTCCGGCTGCGGACACAGGCACCGCCGCAGCAGGTCGGTCAGGCCAGGATCGCTGCGAAAGACGTCATCATCGAACGATGGCAGCGTGCCCGCCAGCCTGGCCGTTATCAGCTCGAGCCGCGTGGCACCTTCATGCGGAACCCGCCCCGTCAGCAGCTCGTATGCGACGATGCCCAGGCTGTACACGTCGCCCGACTCCGTCACCTGCGCACCGCGCGCCTGCTCCGGGCTCGCGTACCGGACCTCGCCCAGCACCTCGCCCCGCATTGTCAGCTGCGCCTGCGATTCCGACGCCTCCAGCAGACCGGCCAGGCCGAAGTCCGTGATCAGTGCACGCTCCGCCGCCGTGTCCCACAGCACGTTCGCGGGCCGCACGTCGCGGTGGACGATGCCGCGTTCGTGCGCCGCCGCCAGGCCCGCCGCGATGTGCACCATGACTGCCCGCACCGCCGGAGCCGCCCACGGGCCTTCCGCCCGCATACGGTCCGCCAGACTGCGGCCGCGCACATACTGTAGCACCAGATACGGCCGCCCGTCCGGCAGACGACCCAGCCGGTGGACGCCGACCACGTTCGGATGATTCAGCGACGCCGCCGCGCGCGCCTCCCGCTCGAAACGCTGCGCCGTCCGCTGCTCCGCCTCCGCGAAACCAGGCCGCAGAACCTTGACCGCCACCTGCCGGCCCAACGCCTCCTCCCGCGCCAGATACACCACGCCGGCCGTGCCCGCGCCCAGCAGCCGCGTCACCTCCAGCTCCGGCAGCAGCGCCGCCCGGACAACGTCCAGATCCACACCCTCGACCTGCTCCATGCCTCAAACTGCCGGTCGTGGTGCGGCCCGACAAGAAGAAGAAGCTTGACAAGGCGGCACGATTGTGGCACTGTATCGTAACAACGACACACTTGGACCGGAGCTTGCCGTGCTGGATGACATTGACCCGCGCAGTCCGGTGCCGCTGTACGAGCAGATTGCGGCGCGGATCAGGGTGGCTGTGGCTGCGGAGGAGTACGTTGCGGGCCAGTCTCTGCCATCGGTGCGGCAGTTGGCGGCGCAGCTGCGGGTGAACCCGGCAACGGTGGTGCAGGCGTACCGTGACCTGGAACGGGAGGGATTCGTGGAAATGCGGCATGGTGCGGGCACGTTCGTACAGGCGGTCACGGCCGACCGGCGCGGCGAAGAGCGTCTGCGGCAGGCGCGCGAGCTGGTGCGCGGGCTGCTGGAAGCGGCGGCGCGGGTCGGTGTGACGGCGCAGGAGCTGAAGCTGGCGCTGGCCGAGGCCAGCGGGGAGGCAGCCCGTGAGTAACGCGATCGAGGTACGCGGTCTGTCGTACCGCGCCGGCCGCAGCTTCGAGATCTCCGGGCTCGACCTGAACGTGCCGGCGGGCTCGATCTACGGCTTCCTGGGCCCGAACGGCGCGGGCAAGACCACGACGATCCGGCTGCTGCTGGCCATGACACGGCGTCTGGCCGGCGAGGTCCGGCTGCTCGGGCACGATGTACCGCGAGAGGTAGCGCAGGCGCTGGCGCGCACCGGCTACGTGCCCGAGAGGCCGCACCTGTACCCGGCGCTGACGGTCGCGGAATCACTCCGGCTACACGCCGGTTTCTTCCAGCGATGGGATGCAACGTGGGCTGATCAGCTGCAGCGTTCATTCGGCCTTCCGGGCGACCGCCCGGTCGGGTCACTGTCGAAGGGCGAGGCGGGCAAGCTGCTGATCCTGCTGGCGCTGGCGCAGCGTCCGGAGCTGCTGATCCTGGACGAGCCGACGGACGGCCTCGATCCCATGGTGCGTCGCGACGTGCTGACGGCGGTGCTCGACTACGTGGCGGAGACGGGCGCAACGGTCTTCATCTCGAGCCATCTGGTCCATGAGCTGGAGCGGATGTGCGACTGGGTCGGTGTGCTGGATCACGGCAGGCTGGTCGCCGAGATGCCGATTCAGAGCTTCAAGAGCGGCGTGAAGCGCATCCGGCTGACGGGCTCGCCGGAGCACGTGGAGGACGCGCCGTTCGCGGTGCTGTCACGCATGGCGGAGCCGCTCGGACCGGGCGAGACGTGGGTCGTGCGCGGCTGGCGCGACCCCATGCGGCAGTATTTCGAGGGCAGCAATGCAGCGGTTCGTGACGTCGTCGATCTCGACCTCGAGGAAGTCTTCGTCGAGCTGCTGCGATCGTCGCGGCAGGGGGAGGTTTGATCATGCTGAAACAGATGCTCTGGCTGCACTGGAAGGCCGTGCGCTGGGTGATGCTACCGCTTGTGCTGCTGTGTGCCGGTATGCCGCTGGCGGCGATGCGGCTGAGTCAGACGACGGGCGGCGGCGACGCCTACGACATGATAGTGATGATAGAGCTGTGGACGCCGATGTTTCCGTTCCTGGCTGCGTTCACCGGCATCAGCATGGCACTGACGGCGTGGGTATGGGACCACAACGGGCGCCACATCTACGCGCTGTCGCTCCCTGTCGAGCGGTGGGAGTACGTACTGCTGAAGATGGCGGCCGGCACACTGTTGCTGGCCGTACCGGCGGCCGCGCTCTGGCTGGGTGCATGGGTCGGCAGTCTGCAGCCGATTCCGGAGGGGCTGCATGCGTACGTGCTGTCGTTCTCCGCGCGCTTCCTGCTGGCGGCGCTGATCGCATACGCCGCGACGTTCGCTCTGGCAGCCGGCACCGTGCGGACCGCCAGTGTCGTCATCACCGTGCTGCTAGCGACGGTGATATTCGGCTCGGTCGGCGTTGAGTTCGTGAACGGCACCTTCGGCGCGAGTGTGCCTGCACCCCTCGACGTGATCAAGGCTGCGCTCACGCGCTGGCCGGGTCCGTTCAACGTGTATGGCGGCAGCTGGATGCTGATCGATGTCTAGACCGGTGTTGACCGCGGCAATGCTGTTGCTGGTGTCGAACGCGGCGGCGGCGCAGCCGGCACCCCAGGAGGTCATGCAGCGGCAGCGGGCGCTGCTCGACTCCCTGAGGCCGCGGCTGGTAGAGTTGCGGGAGTTGGTGCGCATCGAGGCTTCGGTTCGGCGGGCAGAGGCCGAACGCGAGTGGGAGAGTACCGTGCTGGATACACTGCGGCTCGGGCCGCTCCGGGTGATCGGCGTTCCGGTCGAAGTCGCGCGCCGGCGAAATTTGCTCGAGGATGTATGGTCCGAGCAGCAGCACCTTTTCACCGGCCTGGAAGAGGCGCTCGCCGGTGAGACGATCGTGCTGACGCACGGCCTGCCGACGCGCATGCGCACCCTGTACCGATCGCGCCAGCACCACGAGCTGCCGCTGGGCTCGCTTTGGGTGGACCGGCACCGGCCCGCGACGGAAGCGACCATAACCAGGCTGATCATCAAGCTCATGCCGGATTCCGTCCGCCGGTGGATGACGAACGAGCTGCCGCCGTATGACGTGCCGGATGAAGAGGTGTATCGTCGCCTGACACTGCTCGGCTCGTCCCGGGCCCAGGCGTGCCTGGCCGGCGACCTGAAAGCGTGCGCGGCCGTGCTCGGCCTGGACGGTAGCGACCCGCATGACCTGTACACCCCTGTCGAACTCGCGCGGATCGCCGCACGCAGATCAACGGCCGCAGTCGAGGACGCACAGATCGACGTCTGCCGGGACGGGGACCTCAGCGCGTGCCGTGCGGTGCTGGAGCGGTACCATGCGGTGGCACCCGGCGCCGGGGGCCGTGCCCACGTGCATTTCCTCGGCTACGCAATGGCGGCCGCGGAGCCTGGCATGTTCGCGCGGTTGCGTCACGAGCGGACAGGGACCATTGGGGAGCGGATCGAGCGAGCGGCGGGCGTTCCGCTCACGGTTCTGCTCGAGGGCTGGCACGCCGCAGCCCTCGCCACGCCACCCGACTCGGACCGGCACGGCGGCCGGACGCGGTTCGCCGCGGTGCTGTGGGTGGCAATCCTGGCTACGCTGGCGGGAAGGAGCACACGATGGCGGATCGGCTGAAGCGCTTCGCACCTGTCCTGGCCGCACTCGCCCTCCTCGGCGTGGTGCTGCTCTTCATCCATCCGCGCGGCTCTGGCTTGAACAGGACCAATCCCTCGCCGCTGGAGATGCAGTTGGACTCCGTGCGGCGCGCGGTCGGGAACGCATCGCGACTGCACCGGGAGGCGGCCTGGGCGGACACACTGATCGGCAGTCTCGGGCCAGAGCCGGTGTCGACGGGGTTTTTCGACGACGTCGGCGCGAGGGACTCGGCAGCGATCATGGCACGTCTCGGCCGCGAGCTGGCCGAGGCGCCAGCGCGGCCGATGGCGCGGCTCGGCGTGTTTACGGTGCCGGGATCCTGGGGCCAGTACGACACGACTGCCATGAGCCCCCGGATATACCAGATCTTCACAGGCGTCGATGACCATGGGCCATACTGCGTGGCCGCAGGCAGTCGGTCGATTCTGCTAGACGCCGACACGCTCGGCGACGTTCGAGGGCGGCGGTCAGCATACAGGACGATCCTGGGGCCGTGCCGGTGGTGGCTGCGTTACGGAGCCCCCGGCGACCGCATCGGATCATGGCTGGAACGAGGGGCATACCATTTCTTCGATGCGCACGCGGAATGGCTGGACGAGAGCGGCCAGCTGCAGGACCTCCGCGGCGTGTTCGGCTCACGCCCGTCGGTGAACGGCTTTTCCTTTTGGTCCGTGCGCTTCGACTTTTTCTTTTGGTCCGCGCGCTCCGGCTGCCTCGCCGGCAGACCGGACGCCTGCATGACACTGGTCAACGCCGTAGTCCGCGACAGCGCCAGGCTGGGCGCATATGAGAGGTGGCTTTCGTCCGGGCCATTGGGTTGGGCGGATGGAGCGCTGTTCGCGCACGTCGAGCGCGAGTTCGGAACGGAACGGTTCGCACGCTTCTGGACGAGCGAGCAGCCACCGGAGCAGGCATTCGAGGCCGCATTCGGCCTGCCAATGGGCGAGTGGGTGGCCGGCTGGGCTCGGCGCCACTACGGCATCGAGCCGCGCGGACCGGAGTTGAACGCGGCAGGAGTACTGCTGTCGCTGATGCTGATCGCGGGCTGTGCGGCGGTGTCACTGTGGAACGCGCGGCGTCGAACGCTCGGATGAGCGTCGAAGCTTGGCCGCCGCGCGTTCACCCGCCGAGCTGCGCGCGCGCCTGACGCAGCGCGTCCTCGATCAGTACCGCATGCTGGCCGGGCCCGTCGCGGCCGACCTGTGCCGCCGCGTGCCGGAGCTGCGCCAGCACGCCGAGCGAACGCTCTACATCCGCCTGGGTCCGCGCGCGACCCGCAAACAGCTCGTCCATGACGCGACGCGGCGGACCGCCGGCGCCCGTCATGCTCGCGTCGCCGGCCGGCCACACGCCGACGGGCTGGAGCGCGACCCGCTCCGTGGCTATCCGCTCATCGATTGCCCCGAGGCGCCGCGCCGCCTGCACCACGTGCGTGAGCAGCCTGTCCGCCGTGTTCACGACCGGTCTCACCAGCCTCTGCTCCTGATGGCTGAGCAACGCCAGGGCGCGCATCAGATTCGTGCGCTCCAGCTGTGCGGCGCGAACCAGCGCGTCGTGCCTGCCATAGACGATGTCGTCCGATTCCGCGCCGGGAGCGCGCGAGGTGGCACGAATCCGCGCGTAACGCAGCACGGCGGCCGCCGCGGCGCCGAGCACGAGTAGCGGCGACGCGGTCAGCGTGCCGGTGACCGCCACGTCCAACGCGACGGCGCCAGTCGCGACTGCCGCGGCGACGCCGATGTCACGGATCGGCCTGCTGGTGGCTCGCGGCTCGACATCGCGCGAAGTGTCCGCGGGCCGCGCCGACCCCATCGACTGCTGGTCGAGGGCGGCCTCTATGTGTCGCGCCGACTCCCACCGCTGCGCCGGGTCCTTGATCAGGCCCTGATCGATCACACTCGCGAGCCACTGCGGGCAATCAGGCCGCAGTGAGCGCAGCGCCGTCGGCGGCTGCGTCATGTGCGCGATCAACACCTCGCCCGTCGTGCCACCGAACGGCAGCCGGCCGGTCAGCATCCGATAGCCGAGCACACCGAAAGCGTACAGATCCGCGCGGTGATCGACGCGGTCACCGGCTGCCTGTTCAGGGCTCATGTACTGCGGCGTGCCGACAATCGTGCGTGTGGTGTTCGTCTCGTCGTCGGCGCCGGCAGCACGCGCCAAGCCGAAATCCATCAGCAGCACGCGTCGCTGCTCGCCGTCGAGCATGACGTTGTCGGGCTTGAGGTCGCGGTGCACGATGCCGGCGTCGTGCGCGGCCGCCAGCGCTCCCGCAACCTGCCGCAGGATACGAACGACCTCATCGATCGGCAGCATGCCCGCACGATCGAGGTGCCGTCCGAGCGACTCGCCATCAGCCCAGTCGAGCACCAGGAAAACCAGGCCATTACCCTCGCCAATGTCATGGATCGGCAGGATGTGCGGGTGGCGGACGGCCGCGATCGCCTCGGCTTCATGGCGGAACAGCGCCGTTGTCCGAGCGTCGCAGCACAGCTCATCACGCAGCACCTTCAGCGCGACGCGACGTTTCAGCCGGGCGTCACGCGCCTCGTAGACATCCGCGAACGCCCCGCGACCGACGTGGCGCATGACCGTGAACGCATCACCCGCCGCTGCCTGTACGCGTGCGGTCGAACGGGCGTCCGGAGCTGCAACCGACATGGTCCGCCGCTTTCAGTCGAGCCAGGAGGCATGCGACGCCGCTGCGTCCCGCTGCTTCGCCGACGGCACGTCGGCCGGCTCGCCGACATTCACGACCGCGGCCCGCAACATGTTCTGCACTGCCATCATGACCGTCGCGTAGTCCTCCTTGCGATCGCCCTGCGCGCCGCCGCACAGGTGGATGGCCACCGCGATGGTGTGGCAAACGCTGCCTCCGAGCACAAACATTCGCCAAACGGCGTGCGAGTATGGAATGCCATCGTCGAGGCAAGGCGGAACCGGCCGGCGACCCTGATCGTGAAGAGGATGCCGACGAGCGCCAGCGTCCACACTATGCCGAGCATCAGCCAGCCCAACGGCCCGCGCAGCGCCGATCATGAACGGCGTGTACGTGCCCGCGATCAGCAGGTATAAAGGATACGAAGTTCAACCCACCTTTTCGTGGTCGAGCCAAGGTAGGGCAGAGTCCTGGCCAGGGGCAATGGTTCTGTCGGCGGACATCGAAGCATGCCGGTGCCGGGTCAGGACCATGGCGGGATGGGGCGAAGCACGGCCGGGGGCAGGAGGTGAGGTGCGGTTCGGCGTGAGTGGAGAGGTAGGAAGGCGTCTGACCGAGGATGGCCTCGATTGGGGCGGGATCGGTGATCCAGGCCAGGATGGGCATTTCGGCTCCTCGACGATCCGCTGTTCCGGGCGCTCATGGGCGGTACTGACAATGCCCGCATCACCGTTCCGCTCCGGTCGGGGTTGGACGGCCGCGGTCCACAGAACGGCCTCGTGCCGGCATCTGGCCGGTCGGGAGAGGCCGCCGCCAACATGCGATCGTCCATCAGCGTGCGGAACTCGTCCGCTCTGCGACGTAGCGGAGGATGCGGCGCTGGAGGAGCCGGTGGAAGTGATGGGCGTCGTCGCTTTGGACCCGGGCATCGACAAATCTTCACGGAAGGGAACTCATCGGAGGCTCGTCAGGCAGGGCGTCGGCGATCGTCGCGATCTCCTCCGCCTCGCGCCAGGCGGCACCCAGCGCACCACGCCGCCCGACTCCTTGCGGCGGGCGGTGCGCCGGCCGGCCCGTCAGTGGCCGTGCCCGTGCGCCGGATCGTTGCGGTGCGCCTCGTAGTGCTGCCGCAGCAGGTCCTTGCCGTAATCGTTGCCGTTCGGCGTGCGCACCACGGTATGGATGTGGTCGCGCCCGGGCACCCGGGGACCCTGGAGGGCAACGGGCCGCTGGTGGTCGAATTCGATGAGGATGACCGGGCTCTGGATCCGGTAGTAGAAGACCGCGCCGGGCTCGATTTCTCCGATCCAGGCGACATACGTCTCGTCCAGATGCGCGCGCACCTCCTCCATGCGCACCCGCGCGTGGCCTGCGGGCATGTTGCCCACGTACTCGGCAATGACCTCGAGCAGACCGTCCCGCTGCTGCGCGCCGAGGTCGGTGGCCCGGATGCCCGCGTAATCCAGCACGAGATTGTCACGGAACGCCTGGGCCAGGGCGTTGTTGGCCGTCTTCGCCACCTCGATCGTGGCGGCCTCGCGCTGGGCCGCGTCGAGCGATTGCATGAAGGCCAGGCCGGCGTCCTGCTCGCCCTGCAGCACCACCGTCCCGGCCCAGCGGCCGCTCTCGGCGCGCACCGGTTCCGAGCCCATGAACGTGGGCGTCATCACCACCTGGTCGCCGAGCACGAAGTAGTTGATGATCAGGTGGTGGCCATCCAGCTGCCAGCCCCACGGCTCGCTTTCCGATGGCGTCCCCATGACGGTGAGGTGGTACAGGTCCTCCCCGTACTCCTCCAGGTTATCACGGAGCTCCGCGATCGTGCCGTTCAGCCGCATGATGTCCCGCGATGTCTCGAACCCCTTTACGCTCAGGCTGGCGCGCAGCAGCGCGAAGGCCGCCTCACGCTGGGCCTGGTCCAGCTCGCGCAGGCTCGCACCCTGGCGGGCGTAGCGGTGCACGTTGTTCCAGGCGCGCCATTCGATGTCATCGACCGGGAATGCGGTGCGCGCCCGCTGCTCCGGCGTGAGCGCCGCCAGGTAGCGCTCGGCCGCCCCGCGCACGGACGCCGTCGACACACCGGTCGCGCGGAGCGGGAAGAGCCCCTCAATCCGCGCGCCGTTTGTGGTCACGCCGTGGAAGGGCTCCGCCAGGGGATCCTGGCGTTGCCCGGCTGCGGGGTCCTGGGCCGTCCTGTGCAGGACGAAGAGACCGGCGGCCACCATGGCCACGGCCAGGAGTTGCGAGAGGTGCGGTCGGCCAGGGCGAAGGCGCACGGGTTCCTCCATGATGGATCGGGGGGGAGCGCTCAATGTGGACCGGTGGCGCTGCTTTCCGCAATCTCGGATCGGTCCTGGCCCGCCGTGGTCACGCCGTCGGGTGCCCGCAGCACCGCGTCGGGGATCCCGAAGCCGTCCACGAGCTGGACGGCGCACGGCGCCACCTCCGCGCACAGCGCATTCACCTCCGCGCGGAGCGCCCGCGCCTTGCCATTCTCGAAGTAGCCGCTCTCCAGAAACCAGCCGCGGTCCTCCTCCAGCCGTTCCAGCGCCCAGAGCGCCGCCAGCGGGCGCAGGACCTCCGCCAGCTCCGGGGCGGGCGCGGCGCTGATCCCCCGATGGAAGGCCTCCAGCACCTGCCGCTCCACGTGCGCCCGGGCCAGCGCCACCAGGTGGTCCTGGGCGCGGTTCATGGCCTCGAAGGAGTCCGTGCCATCGTCGATCATGCGCTTCAGGCGGCGGGCCACGGAGGAGAGCAGCCGCTCCTCCCGGTACTCGAACGCGGCCAGGTGGAAGTAGGGGTCCCGCAGGTGCTCGGAAGTGGTGCGGCGCGTGACGACGGGGTTCAGCTCCGTGACGCGCGTGCCGGCGCGCTCCGCCAGGTAGCGCACCATGCCCCACAGTTTGAGGTCACCCATGGCGTCACCGAACCGCGAGATGAGGCCCCGGGCCACGAGCTGGAGGAGCACCACATTGGCGCCCTCGAAGGTGGCGTAGATGTCCGTGTCCGCCTTCAGGCGCCCCAGGCGATTGGCCGCCAGGTAGCCCTGGCCACCCATGGCCTCGCGGCACGCCTGGAGGGTCTCGATGGCGTGGCGGGAGGCCAGCGCCTTGAGGCCCGCGGCGTCCACCTCGATGCGCCGCTGCACCGACTCGTCCGTGTGCGCCTCGGGGTCGGCCATCTGCTCGGTGTAGCGCTCGATCAGCTCGCGGCAGGCAAAGTGGAGGGCGTAGGCGGCGCCGAGCCGCGGCAGCAGCAGCCGCTGCTGGGTGAGGTAGTCCAGGATGGGCACCTCGCCCGCTCCCTCCGGGCCGAACTGCCGCCGGGCGGCGGAGTAGCGGATGGCTACGGTGAGGCCCGTCTTGGAGGCGCTCACGCTGGCCGCGGCAATGCTGATGCGGCCCGCCACCAGCGTGCCCAGCATGGTGAAGAAGCGCCGGCCGGCGGAGGGGATGGGGCTCTCGTAGCGTCCATCGTCCGTGATGCGGCCGAAGCGGTCGAGCAGGTTGGCCCGCGGCACCCGCACGCCGTGGAAGCGGAGCTGCCCGTTGTCCACGCCGTTCAGCCCGGCCTTGGCGCCACAGTCCTGGATTGTGACACCCGGCAGCGGCGCGCCGTCCGCGCCGCGGATGGGCACCAGCACGGCGTGCACGCCGTGCTCCTCGCCGCCCACGCGCAGCTGACAGAAGACGGTGGCCATGCGGCCGTGCAGCGCCGCGTTGCCGATCCAGTGCTTGAGCGCCCCATCGTGCGGCGTGTGGATGACCAGCTCGTCCCGCTCGGGGTCGTGCGTGGCCAGCGTCTGGATGTCCCGCACGTTGGAGCCGTGGCCCCGCTCCGTCATGGCAAAGCAACCGGGCAGCTCCAGCCGGGCGATGTCCGCCAGGTAGGCGCGGTGGTGGCGCGCCGTGCCGAGCTGCAGGACGCTGCCGCCGAAGAGGCCGAAGTGCACCCCGAACTTGATGAGCACGGACTGGTCGCCGAAGGCCAGCGTCTCGAAGGCGGCAATGGCCTGGCCGGGCTCTCCGGCGCCGCCGTATGCGGCGGGGAAGGCCAGCGCGCCGATCCCCTCCTCCGTCAGCCGTTCGATGGCCGCCAGAACGCGGGCGCGGTACTCCTCACGCGACGGTTCCAGCGGCATCTGCAATGCCGGCTCGGCCAGGAGCGCCAGCACCCGCTCGCGCACCTCCCGGTGGGGCAGGCGGAGCCAGGCGGCCATGGCCGCCGCGTCGAAGGGCAGCGCCGCGGGCGCGCCGAGCCCGGGCGCGGCCGCGCCCACCAGCCCGCGCACCGCCTCCTGGCCGACGACGCCGAGCGCAGCTTCGATGGCGTCGAGCGCGGCGCGCGCGGCGGGCGCGGACCAGGGACCGTCGCTTACATCCGCGCCGGCATGACGGGCCAGCGCGAGGCCGAGCTCCGCGAGGGAGCGGTGCGCGGCGGATCCGGCGGGCAGCTCCCTCATGCGCTGGCGCAGCCCATCGAGGGCGGCCGGGCCGGGAGGGCGCGCCGGGTCGAGCCAGGTCAGCAGCCGCGCGCGCGCCGCCGG
>Ga0214473_10001699_pt1 | contig 28428 bp, 26 predicted proteins | sample RVTome_7_FD_203509 | JGI IMG/M metagenome (GOLD analysis project Ga0214473, IMG submission 203509) | Soil microbial communities from uranium-contaminated site in the Upper Colorado River Basin, Wyoming, United States - RVT98D197 | ecosystem: Environmental > Terrestrial > Soil > Contaminated >...
GACCAGCAGCGGGCTTACGAGCTGCTCGAAACCATCGCCGTGTAGACAGAACGGCGCCCCGTCGATTCGACTCAACTCGCGGCAGATTCAGAGATTTTCGCTCGCCGACCGCTGGAACTTCGGGCTAACCCGGCGAGAAGTCCAGAATTCTTCACTTTCAGGTGATCGTTACAGTAACTACCGAGCACCCGCCCCCGGGATCTCGCGTGGATCGATCAGCCCGTGGCGTCGCCAGCCGAGCCGCAGGAGCCAGGTGTGGGGGCGCGAGACGGGCGGAGGCTCTCGCGAAACGGCCCCCCTGCCTTGGCGCCAGCCGTCGAACCAGCGCCCTGAGGACGCCTCGTCGATCCGGGGCGGCGGAGCCGTCCCCGTCCGCTTCCAGCCGTGGCGCCGCGCGTTCAGGAGCACATAGGCCACGGCATTCCGCACCTCGCGGGGGGCCCGCAGCACGCGCAGGTGGTAGCGCCCCGCCAACACGGGGCCGCTCCTCCGGAAGACCCGGTTCACAGCCCTCGCGATCCGCGCCGAGACCGCCTTCATGCCCCGTCCGAGCGCCTGCTTGCCTGCCGACTCCACCAGCAGGTGCAGGTGATCCCGCTGGATCGAGTAGTGGACCACGCGGAACTCCCCCCGCTCGCAGGTCTCGCGCAGGGATCGCTCGAGCTCCGCCGCGAAGCGCCGTTCGCGCAGCGAGGGGAGGCCGCTCCGCACCCGCACGGTGACGTGGGAGGGGCAGTCCCGGGGCACGCGTGGCCGCCGCACGTGGTGAACGATGGGTCGGGGCGCGGGCTTCCTGCCGGCGCCCTCCCGGGGCCCGCCCCAGCCGGAATGCAGCCGGTGGTCTCGGAAGCTCAGCTGCTGCGGCGCGCGTCTCGGCATCTCGATCTTGATCTTAGCTATGTTTTGCGGGAACGCAAGAATAATCGCCGCCGCTGGGAGGGTTCGTGTGGGTACCGACGGGGCGATTCTCCCCCCGCGGTGCGTCCGACCGGCTTCAGCCTCACGCTGCGGGGACGCTGTGAGGAGAGCTCCGCACCCTCCCTCCGCATCTCCCGCATCCGGCCGAAAAAGAGGAGGCCGGAAAGTCCCTTTCCGGCCGTACCCCACTCGGAGGGATCGAGCTACCCACACGAAACCCGGAAGGGCCTTGATATTAACGTCCGAGTGCCTCCTCGTACTCCTGCCACGCCTCGCGGTAGGCGAGCGCGGGGTACTCGAGCGAGTCCCAGTCCGGCAGGCGGTCGATGCGCACGCACCAGCTGCTGACCTGGAGCTCGTAACTGGTGGTGCCGGGAGACTGAGGGCGGGGCGCGGCGCGGAAGAAGTCCGGCACGTCGGGCGCGGGGCGGGGCGCGCCGAGGACCGCGGTCAGGAGGTAGACCCCGCCGGCCTCGGCCCGCCACTCGGCGACACTCGCGCGCGTCGACTCCGCTGTCAGGCTCTTCAGCTCCGAGTTCGCCTCGCTCACGTTGCGCGAGTAGTAGTTCACGCGGGCATAGGGGTTTTTAGCTGCGTTCCTTGGCAACGTCCGATAAACCGATTTCGGTCAAGTAGGATCGAAGCGAGGGGAACAAGCCCCGCACCGGGGCGATTTCAACGGGTCCGGGGGGCTCGAGGCAGGCCGTGGCTGGCCTGTTCCCGTTGCGCAGCGTGGTTGGGGGGGGAGTGCTGCGATTGCGGGCGCAGGGGTGACCCGAGGGACTGGGCGGGTGCGCCGAGCCGAGCCACGCGGGGAGTCCAGCGCGCGAGCCACGGCCTATCCAGTGCCGTCTTCGTCGGGGGGCGTCTGATCGAATGCCCAGGGAGGCTCCTCGCCCCAGGAGTCGGTCTCTTGCCCGGCCGGCGCGTCCGGCGGGGGCAAGAGCGGCGGCGCACGGGCGGGAAGATCCAGGCATTCGAGGATCTTGCGGGCCACCTCGGGCTCCTCGATTACCGCGAGGACGCGCATGCGCGCTCCGCAGCGGGGGCAGCGAAGCGCGTCCACCTCGAAGACACGCTGGAGAAGCTCGGCCCATGGGAGCCTTCGCGGGCGCGGGCGGCCGACCGCGGCCTCGGGAGGGGGGTCGCGGCGATCCAGCGCTCGCCGATTTCCTCGTGCCGGAGGGTCGTTTGCCCCGGGCTCGAGGTCGTCGGGGCGGCCCGCGCTCGCGGGCGGACCTGGCTCGGCGGGCGCGCAGGGGTCGGTACGCCGATGCGGCGTCTCCGGGCCGGCCGGCCGCATTCCGACGGACGTCTGGATGGTCTCGGCGCTCGGCTCCTTCGCCTCGGGCCCGCGCACGGTCGGTCCCGGCGTCGGCCGCGGTCCCGGAACGACTCGATCGCGCGCGCTCGCGCACGGTGCGAGGACGCCGTGGTAGCGCACCTGGTGGGCTCGGGGCGGCGGAATCAGGGGCACCAGCCGTTCCAGGAGCTCGTGGGGCTCCATCAGGATGTGGGTGGTTCCGTCGCGCCAGCGGGTCTTCAGGCGAAGCGCGAGGCGTCCGTCCGGCCGCTCTTCGAGGCGATCGCTCGCGAGCGCAGGCCGGGCCACGTAGTGACAGAGCCGCTCGAGGCGGCGCCGATCGTGGGCGGGCACGGCGACCTCGGCGTGGAGGCTCATGCCGCCATGCTGGGGAACGCGGCGCGAGGCTTCGGGATCGGCGTCGGTGTCTTGCGGCTCGACGCGATCGCCGAGACGCCGCCAGGGCTCGCCGGCGTGGGGGCCGGTCGCGATGCGGGTGCGCAGCGATGCGCTGGCCAGCGTGGCGAGCAGGGGCTCGTCGCGGACCAGGGCGTCGTCGTCGCCATCGGCGCGCGACTCGAGCAGTCGCGTGATCCGGCGCGCCGTACCTGCCAGCACACGGGCGACCTCGTGGCGGCTCGGCGGGGGCAGGGGAAGGAAGGGCGTCGGCCGTCGCTCGGTCCTGGCGTAGACCCCGTCGAGCACCAGCGTGTGGAAGTGGAGGTTCGCATTCAGGGCGGAGCCGAAGCGCTGGATGAAGGTGACGGCGCCGCACTGACCGCGAGGGAGGCTCCACTGATGTCGCGCGCGCCGGCGGAGCTCGGCGAAGAGCGCGCGGAGGAAGACGCGGAGCACTTCGCTCGTGAGCCTCGAGTCGTAGGCGCAGCGGTAGCGAAGCGGGTAGGGAAGCGTGAGGACCCACTGGCGGACCGGCACCTCGGGGAGGACGCAGTCCACGAGGTGCGCCGCCGTGTCGGCCATGCGCCGCCCGCCGCAGGACGGGCAGAAGCCGCGGCGCCTGCACGAGAACGGAACGAGGCGGTCGAGCCGGCATTCGTCGCAGTGCACGCGCAAGAAGCCGTGCGCCAGCACGCCACAGCGAAGGTAGGCCCGGAACTCCTGCTCGACGAAGCGGGGGGCTGGCTGGTCTCGCGATCGCGTGTGAGCCAGGAACGTCTCGAGCTGCTCGCGGACGATCCGATGCAGGAGCGTCTGCTCGGGAGATCGCGGCGCGTAGCCGTCTGCCGCTTCCCGGCGGATCGCGGGATAGGGGTCGGGCCCTCTGCGGTCCGGAGCTCGCTCGGCGTCGCGCGGGTCGGAGCGGCCGGGTCCGGGCATCGTGCACGCGGACCGATGCGATCGGCGTGCCGTGCCTGGGCGCGCCCCACGACCTCCTCACGACGCCGCGAGTCCCGCGGTTCACGGACGGGGAGAACCTTGGGTTCACCGGAAGCGTCCGCCGTCGGTCAGGAGGCTGGAAGATGCGCTCGGCGCTCGCCCTCGAGGACTGCATGACCGAGTACTTGGCCGAGAGGTCGCGCACCGGCAGGAAGAAGCGCCGCAGTCGGACGTTCCCAAAGGAACGCAGCTAAAAACTCCGGCTCCCCCGAAGCCATTCCCCTTCATGGCAGCTACTGCCGCGCAGGATCAAACCCGAGTTTCCGGACGCTCGAGCTTGCGAAGATCAATACATAGCACTATTCTTTTCTCGATGCGCCGCGCTCCGAAGCAGCTGACCTTCCAAGGCCGCCGGCTCCACACCGGCCGCGGCGGGCCGCGGGTCGGCGCCGGGCGGCCGCCGCAGTCGGCGAGGCCGCCGGTGCACCACGTGCGGCGGCCACCGGTTCCGCGCAACTGCCCGTCGCACGTGACGCTGCGGGTACGGGCGGGCGTGCCGGCCCTGCGAATGCGCGCGTTCGTGCGGGAGCTCCGCGCGAGCCTGCGCGTGGCCTGCGAGCGCGGGGGATTCCGCGTCGTGCATTACTCGGTGCAGCGAAACCACCTGCACCTGCTCGTCGAGAGCGCCGGGAAGGAGAACCTCGGGCGCGGGATGAAGGCGATCTCGTCGCGGGTCGCGCGCGCGGTCCAACGCGTGTTCGATCTATCAGGGCCCGTGCTGCACGGCAGGTACCACCTGCGGATCCTGCGGACGCCGCGCGAGGTCCGCAACGCGCTCGCCTACGTGCTGCTGAACGCGCGCAAGCACTGGCGGGAGCGCCATGGTGCGCTCCCGCCAGCCTTGCTCGACGAGGCCTCCTCGGGCCGCTGGTTCGACGGCTGGCGCCGCATACCCGGCGCGCGGGAGCTGCCGCGAGAGGCCCCGGAGGTCGCACCGCCGCGCACCTGGCTGCTCTCGGTCGGCTGGCGCTGCCACGGCCTCATCGATCCGGCCGAGATGCCGGGAGCCTCGACGAGTCCCTGAACCCCTCCGCTGACGCCGTGCGACGGCGCCGCGCCTGGCTACGCGCGCGGGCCCTTGCGCGCGCGCGCGACGACCTGAAGCCCGGCCCGGCCGACGCCCGGGAGCCGCAGCAGCCACTCGTCGAGGCGCGCGGATGCGCGCACCAGCGCGGCGATCCCGGGAACCAGGCCGAAGGCGCGGTTCACGACCAGCACGTCGCCGTTCATGAAGACGCAGAAGCCGAGGAGCCCGCAGCGGCGCCACGCCTCGAGCGCGAGCCCGGCCTCGCGCAGCGGCGTCGCGGTCTCGCCGAGGCGGAGCGGGCGTTCCGTCTCGGCGTCGAGCGCCGGGGAGAGCCGGTAGATCCCCTTGCGCAGCCAGCGCCACAGCGGGAAGTCGTCGAGGGGCTCGCGGAAGACGAAGCGACCGCCGGGCCGCAGCACTCGGACGACCTCGCGGAAGAGCCCGCGGCGGTCGCGGACGTGGTGCACCCCTCCGAACATCACGACGCAGTCGAAGCTCGCGTCGAGCAGCGGCAGGCGCGTGGCGTCTCCCTGGACGAAGGTCATCGCCGGGAGGCGCGCGGCCGCGGCCGCGAGCATCACCGGGGATACATCCACGCCGATGCCGACCCGCACCCGCTCGCCCACCAGCGCGAGCGTGTCGGCCTGGCCGCAGCAGATCTCGGCCACGTCGCCCTGCGGGCCGGGGCCGAGCGCCTCGAGCAGGATGCGGTCGCGGGTCGCGGTGTACGCCTCGGTGTGCGGTGCACGCAGGTTCGCGAGGTAGAGCGGCGCGAGGGCGTCGTAGTGCTCGCGCTGTCGACGCGCGGCGGCCGAGAGCAGCTCGTCGGCCAGCAGCGGGATCACGCCGGCGTGGAGGGCGTAGCGGTGCTTCCCGGTCGGCGTCGTGAGCTCGTCGCCCGCCGGGACGAGCCGCTCCCCGGAGGCCGGGCAGCGCAGCTTCTCGAGGGCTACTTCTCGCACACGATCGTCCACGAGTAGCCCCGGTTCGCGTGGATCGCGACACGAGCGAGCGGAAGCCCCGCGAAGAGCTGCTCGAGCTCCTCGCGTCGGTAGTAGCGCGCGATGTCTGGGAGGAGCTGGTCGAAGACGATCTTGTGCAGGTGCGCGAAGGGGAACTCGCGAGCCTCCGCGAGGTAGCCGGACCAGCGCAGCGGGAGGCGCAGCCCGAGCCAGATCGGCAGCGAAAGGGCGTACGCGAGAGTGTGCACGACGCGCGGCGGAAACCGGCGCAGGATCGGCAGCAGCGCGCGCACGAGCGCGGCCCAGGGCCCGAGCCCCTCGCGCCCGTAGACCCAGACGAGGAGCGTCCCGCTCGGCCGGAGCGCGCGGACGAGGCGCTCCAGGGCCCGTCGCGGGTGCTCGAGGTGGTGGATCACGCCGATCGAGAACACGACGTCGAAGGCCTCTTCGTGCGGCAGCCGGTAGAGGTCGCACCGCTCGACGCGAGCGCCGGGAACCCCGGAGAGCACCTCGCGGGCCGACGCGAGCGCGGGCTCGGCGTGGTCGACGGCGAGGACGCTGCGGGCACCGTGGCGCGCCGCCCAGAAGCTGTTGCGCCCCATGCCGCAGCCCGCGTCGAGGACGTCCTTGGCGCGGAAGAACTCCGGCTGGAGCGGCGCGATCCAGCCCTTGAACTGCCGCTCGTAGTGCGGGAAGAAGCGGCGATATCGGCTCCACTCCCATCCGAAGCGCTGCGACGTATCGATCTCTGCAGTGGTCATGCGTTCCCCCGATGGACCGCCAGCCAGCCTTCGAGGACGGCGTGGGCGTAGAGGTAAAGCCGGTGGTCGGCGCGCCCGGCGCGGTGCTCCGCGAGCCGGCGCGCGAAGAAGCGCGGGCCGACGCGAGGCTCGCGGCCGGCCAGCGGGTCCCAGCCCGCGGCGAGCCACGCTCCGATCGGCACGCCGAAGCCCTGCTTCGGGCGCTGGATCACCTCCGGTGGGACGAGCGGCGCGAGCGCGCGCCGCAGCAGGCGCTTCGACTCGCCGCGGTGGAGCTTCCAGCGCGTCGGCAGCCGCCGCGCCAGTTCGACGACCTCCCGGTCGAGATACGGGGAGCGCACCTCGAGCGAGTGGAGCATCCCGGCGCGGTCCATCTTCACGAGGATGTCGTTCTCGAGATAGAGGCGGGTGAAGAAGACGAGAGTCCGGTCGACAAGCGATCCGCCGGAGCAGCCCTCCCAGGCCTCGATGGCCTCGCTGTAGACCTCGTCGACGTCCACCGGCTCCCCGAGCAGCTCGGCGATCTCGCGCGGTTCGAGCGGCGCGAGCCAGACCGCGTTCCACAGCCGCGGCGGATGCGAGAGCCCCGCGAGCGCCCGCTTGATCCGGAAGTCGCGGCTCAGATAGGCATGCGACGTGGGAAGGCGCGCCGCCAGCAGGCGGACGGCGGCGTGGAGCGGCCTCGGCACGAGCCGCGCGTAGAGCCCGGCGAGCCAGAGCGCGCGGAAGGGCGCGTAGCCCGCGAAGAGCTCGTCGGCGCCATCCCCCCCGAGTACCACGGTGACGTCGCGACGTGCGGCTCCGCAGAGCAGGTACGCGGGTAGGAGCGACGGATCGGCCAGGGGCTCGTCGAGGCGCGTCAGGATCTCGGCGAGCGCGGCCCGGGCCGTGTCGGCCCGGAAGCCGATCGCCCGGTGCCGCGCGGCGATGGCCTCCGCCACGCGGCGGGCATTTCGACTCTCGTCGAAGCTCGCCTCGTCGAAGCCCACGGAGAAGGTGCGCAGCTCGCCCGGCTTGGTCGAGCGCGCCGCGAGCGCGGCGATCCCCGAGGAGTCGATTCCCCCCGAGAGCAGGATCCCGACGGGCACGTCGGCCACGAGCCGGCGCCGCACCGCGCGCTCGAGCCGCTCGCGCAGGTCCTCGGCCCAGGCGTCGGGGCCGCCGGGCAGCGTCTCCGTCGGCGCGAGCGAGAACTCCCACCACCGGGTCGTCCGGGGCAGCGCATCCGGAGCGTCGAGCCAGAGCTGGCCGCCGGCCGCGAGCTTCTCGATGCCGGCGTAGAGCGAGCCCGGCGACGGAACGTAGCCGTGCGCGAAGTACTTGCGGAGCGCCCGCGGAGAGAGGCGCGCCTGGATCCCGCGATGGCGCACGAGCGCGCGGAGCTCGGAGGCGAACGCGAAGCAATCGCCCTGCCGCGACCAGAAGAGCGGCTTCTTCCCGAAGCGATCGCGGGCGAGCCAGAGCCGGCGGCGCCCGCGATCGTAGAGCGCGAAGGCCCACATGCCCTCGAGCCGCGAGAGCAGCGACTCGCCCCACGCGCGATAGCCGTGGAGCAGCACCTCCGTATCCGAGTGGTCGCTCGCGAAGCGGTGCCCCCGCGCCTCGAGCTCGCCGCGGAGCTCGGCGTGGTTGTAGATCTCGCCGTTGAAGACGACCACGAGCTCCCCGTCGGGCGTCGACATCGGCTGTCGGCCACCGGCGGGGTCGAGGACCGCGAGGCGCCGGTGCCCGAGCCAGACCGGGGCCTCGGGATCGCGCCAGGACCCCTCGCCGTCGGGGCCGCGGTGGACGAGCGCCGCGCTCATGCGTTGCAGGTCCAGGGCGTCGCCCCGGCCGACGAATCCCGCGATGCCACACACGGCCGCTACGCCTCTCGCTGCGTGCGCTCGAGGTTCTGGGAGGAGCGGATCGAGTAGGGGCGCCGCTGCTGCGACTCGTAGTAGGTGCGCACGAGAAGCTCCGCGAGCAGCCCCATCAGGATCGAGAGCACGCCCGTGATGAAGGCCATCACCGAGAGCAGCGGAAGGGGCGTCTGGATGAACGAGGTCGCGTCGAAGAGCTTGCGCCAGACGGCGTAGGCGCCGGAGGCCAGCGAGATCCCCCAGCAGACGAAGCCGAAGCCGCCGAAGATGTACATCGGGCGGGTCTCGTAGCGGCCGAGGAACCAGACCACGAGCAGGTCGAGCAGCACCTTCCCCACGCGCTCGAGCCCGTACTTCGACTCGCCGTGCTCGCGCGGCCGGTGGTTCACCGGGAGCTCCGTGACGCGCGCGCCCTGCCAGCTGGCGTAGATCGGGGCGAAGCGGTGCATCTCGCCGTACAGGCGCACGGCGCGGATCACGTCGCAGCGGTAGGCCTTGAGCGAGCAGCCGTAGTCGTGCAGGTGGACGCCGGAGATCCACGAGATCAAGGAATTAGCGATCCGACTCGGCACCACGCGCCGCCAGCGCGCATCCTTGCGCTCGCGCCGCCAGCCCGAGACGACGTCGAAGCCGGCGGCGAGCCGATCGAGCAGGCGCGGGATGTCGGCGGGGTCGTTCTGGCCATCGCCGTCCATCACCACGATCACGTCGCCCTGCGCGTACTCGATCCCCGCCATCATCGCGGCCGTCTGGCCGAAGTTGCGGCGAAAGGCGATCAGCTTGACGGCCGGGTCCTTCGCGGCGAGCTCCTGGAGCACCCGCGGGCTCGCGTCCGTGGAGCCGTCGTCGACGAAGAGGATCTCGTAGGGGACGTCGAGGCCGAGCAGCGCGTCGGTCACCTCCTCGAAGAGCCCGAGGAGGCTCGCGGCCTCGTTGAAGACCGGAATCACGACCGAGAGCGAGGTTCCCGCCACGCCCCGTGCATCGGCAGGGCCGCGCTCCCGGTTGAGAAGGTCCTTGGGTCAACCGGCCGGCCTGCCGATGTTTTCCGGGCCATGCAGCGCCCCCGAGAGGAAGCCGCCCCGGACGCCCCGGCCGGACGCCGCAAGCGCGGCGCGCAGCGAGGCGGAGCCGAGCGAAGGCCGGAGCCCGAGCGCGAGCGAGGAGCGAGCGCGAGGCCCGGCGAAGAAAGGGGGGCCGCGGCGGTCCACGCGCTGGTGCTCGCGGCCCTGCTCGCCGCGCTCTGGTGCGTCGACTACCTCCCGACCCAGGACGGCCCGCAGCACGTCTTCTCGGTGCATGCCGCGCATCGCCTGGACGATCCCCGGCAGGGCTACGGGCGCTGGCTCGAGCCCGGTACGCCGGTCACGAACCTGGGCTTCGCGTGGGTCTACGGAGGCCTCGAGCGCTTGCTTCCGTGGCGGCGGGCGCTCGCGCTCGCCCTCGGGCTCCAGGTGGTGGTCTGGAGCGCGGGCGCCTTCGCGCTCGCGCGCAGCGTCGCGCCGGGCCGCGCGTGGCTCGGCGTGGCCCTCTCCGCGGCCGCGCTCCAGTGGTCGCTCTACATGGGGCTCTTCTCCTATCACCTCGCGACCGGCCTCGGGCTCGTGGCGCTGGCGATCGGGGCCGCGGCGCCGCGCTGGAGCACGCGACGCGCCCTCGCCCTCGCGGTCCTGCTCCTCGTCCAGGCCCTCGGCCACGTGGTCCCGGCGATCGCGACCGGCTTCGTCCTCGCCTGGCTCGCGCTGCTGCGGGCAGAGCGCGGGGCGCGGCTGTCGGCGCTGGCGCAGCTCGCCGCGATCGGGGCGCCGGCCGCCTGCGTGGCGCTCGCACTCGCGAGCGTCGGGCTCGCGACGCTCGGCGACTACAACCAGGGCACGACCGCGCCCGTGCTCGACGCCGGGCCCGCGCCGTGGTGGGCGCTCGCCGGGTGCTTCACGAGCGGGCCGGCCTGGCGCGCGTGGCCGCTCTCGCTGATCGCGCTGGCGTCGCCCGCGCTGGCGCTCGCGGCCCGCCGCCCGCGGCGCGTCGAGGACCGCGCGCTGCTCGCGGCGGGAGCCGCGCTACTCGCCGCGGCCGTGGCGCTGCCGCTGCACATCCGCGCTTGGGACTTCTTCTCGGTGCGCTTCCTTCCGTTGGGCACCGCCTGCTGCGTGGTCGCGCTCCCCTTCGAGCGGCTCGCGCCGCCTCTGCGCCGCGTCGCGGCGGCTTCGCTCACGATCTTCGCTCTGGCCGCGACGGCCTGGGCCGCCGCCTATCACCGGGAGCTCGAGGCTCGCGCGGCCGATGCGCTGGCGGGCCTCGACGCTCCGCTCGCGATCGCGGGGCCGCGGCTCCCGATCGTGCTCGATCCCTACCTCGGGCGGCCGCTCGACAATGCGGCTGCGCGCGTCCCCTTCGCCGTTCCGCTGCTCAACCTCGGCGCGCTCTACGCTGTCGCCCACGGCGGCGTGCCGCCCTATGGCTTCTACGTGAGCCCGCAGATCCACGGCATCGTGCTGCGCGAAGAGGCCCGCGCGCGCTACCCGCACGTAATCGACCGCCGCTATGCGATCGACCTCGCCGATCCCGAGCGCGCGGGCGACGCGGCGCTGCGCCGCGCCGTCGTCGCGCTCGCCGCCGGCGACGGCACCAGCTACGAGGACGTGATCCTCTACGGCCGCCCCGACGACGTCGAGTGGCTGCTCTCGCTGGGCTTCGCCCCCGAGTTCCGCCGCGGCGGCCTCGCCCTCGCCCGCTTCGAGGGCTGCCCGGTGACGCTGCGCTTCCCGCCCGGCTCCGACGTGCGCGGGCACACGGTGGTCGAGATGGGCTGGCTCCCGGCCTGGCACGCGACGCGCCGCTACGCGGTGAGCGGAGGACGGCACGACCCCGACGGAACGATCCGGATGCCGCTGCGCGAGACGCCCTGCGGCGGGCTGTGGCTCCGCCTCGACGACGACGGGCGCCGCTGCGAGGGTGCCGACGCCGAGGGGCGCCTGATCGTCGCCTCGTCGCGCGCGACCCCCGTCGTCGAGTGCCGGGTCCCGCGCGTGGCACGAAGACCCGCCCTCCCCCCCGCCTAGGCGTTGCCACGCGGGCGATCCCGAGGCTATACCCCGACGGCAACGCCGGGGGCTTCCATGGGCATCGATCCGCGCCTGCTCGTCGAGCAGTGCAGCCGCACGCTCGTGCACACCGACTTCACCGGGCTCGGCGAGCGCATCGAGGGGAAGGTCCGCGACAGCTACCGCAGCGGCGACCGTCGCACGATCGTCGTCACCGATCGCGTGAGCTGCTTCGACCGCGTCGTAGGCACCCTCCCCTTCAAGGGGCAGGTCCTGAACCAGATCGCGGCCTTCTGGTTCGAGGCCACTTCGGCGATCGCTCCCAACCACCTGCTTGGCGTGCCGGATCCGAACGTGTCTGTCGTGCGGGAGTGCCGGCCGCTGCCCGTCGAGTTCGTGATGCGCGCCTATCTCACCGGCTCGACCGGCACGTCGATCTGGACGGCCTATGCGCGCGGCGAGCGCAGCTACTGCGGCCACCTCCTCCCGGAGGGTCTGCGCAAGCACGAGCCGCTGCCGCAGCCGATCCTCACCCCGACGACCAAGGCGCCGAAGGGAGAACACGACCTGCTCACCTCGCGGGACGAGGTCCTCGCGAGCGGCGCCGTCGACGCGCGCGTGTATGCCGAGGCCGAGCGGCTCACGAGCGCGCTCTTCGCCGAGGGCCAGCGTCACGCCGCGAGCCGCGGGCTGATCCTCGTCGACACGAAGTACGAGCTCGGCCAGGACGAGTCGGGCCGGCTCGTGGTGATCGACGAGATCCACACGCCCGACTCCTCCCGCTACTGGTACCGCGACCGCTACGAGCAGGCGCTCTCGCGCGGCCACGACCCCGAGGCCCTCGACAAGGAGTACGTGCGGCGCTGGCTCCAGGAGCACGACTACCGCGGCGAGGGGCCTTCGCCCGAGCTGCCGATCGACGTCCGCTGCGAGGCCGCGCGCCGCTACATCGAGGCCTTCGAGCAGATCGCGGGGCGGGACTTCGCGCCCGACACCGAGCCGCCCGCCGAGCGGATCCGCCGCAACCTCGGCCTCTAGTCTCGGGGCAGGCTCCTCGCTAGCATCCGCGCCGTGTCTGCACCCGGGCTCTGTCGCGCGGCGAGCGTCGCGGCCGCGGGCGTAGCGCTGCTCGCGTGGGGCTATGCGTTCGTATTCTGGAACCCCGACTTCGACGAGGTCCACCACGCGCACGTGATCTGGCTGATCGGCCAGGGGCTGGTTCCCTTCCACGACTTCTTCGAGTGTCACCTGCCGCTGCCCTGGTATCCCCACGTGCCGCTCCTGTGGGCGCTGCCCGAGGCGCCCGAGTCGCTCTACGGGCTGCGCGCCTTCTCGGCGACCGGCCACCTGCTGTGGCTGGGCCTGCTGCTCGCGACGCTGCGCCGCGTGCGCCCGGAACTCCCCGGACACTGGCTCGTGCTCGCGATCCCCGCGCTGCTGGCGAGCGATCTTGACCTCGAGTACGCGGCGGAGTTCCGCGTGGACGGCTGGACCTACGTGCCGCTCTTCGCCGCGCTCTACCTCTTCGAGACCCGCGAGCGCTGGACCCGCTTCCGCCGCTATGCCGTGCTCGGCTTCGGTTGCACGCTCGCGGTGCTCTCGATGCCGAAGCTCTACCCGCTGCCGCCGCTCTACGCGCTCGGCGTCCTGGTGCGCGACCGCCGCGACGGTCTTGCGCTGGCGCCCGCCGTCGGCGCCACGGCGCTCGGCATCGCGGTCGGGGCGCTCGGCGTCGTCGGCGCGGTGCAGCTCGCCGGCATCGATCCGCGGCTCGCGTTCGAGTCGTCGATCCTCTTTCACCTCGAGTTCATGCGCGGCTCGAGCTTCGGACGCGGCGCGGCCGCGGCTTTCTTCGAGCAGCGCGTGCCGCTCGTCTTCGCGGTCTGCGGCGCTGCGTGCCTGCTGCTCGACCACGCGCCCCGCCGCCGCCTGCCCCAGCCCTTCGAGCTCGCGCTGCTCGCCGCCGTCGCGTTCCAGCTCGCGACGATGCGCATCGGCTACAAGCAGTACGTGGCTCCCTGCTTCCTGATCCTGGCCGGCGTCGTACCCTACGCCGGCCTCGTGCTGCGCGAACTGCGGCCCCGGCTCGAGCCCGCGGCGTGCGCGGCCGCGCTCGCACTCGTGCTCCTCGGTTGCGCCGGCGCGCTGCGGCAGATCCGCAGCCAGAGCGTCTTCCCGGCGCTGCTCGTGGAGCAGCAGCTGCTGCTCGATCTCACCCGCGAGGGCGACGTCGTCGCCGTGCCACCGCCCTTCCACCCGATCTTCCGTCGCGACGCGCTCTACGCCTGGACCAACAGCTGGGAGCCCGGCGGCTACACCACCGATCGCGTGCTCGCCGCGATGGCGCACCCGGTGCTGAGCCCCCCGCACACACAAGAACGCATCGCGGCCGACCTCGAGGCCCGTCCGCCCGCCGTCGCGATGCTGACGGGGCCGCCGTTCCAGAACGCGACCTTCGCGCGCGAGCTGGCCCGCTTCCTCGAGCGACACCGCGCCGAGTACGCGCCGCTCAAGGGGACCTTCTATCCCACCTTCGTGCGGGCGGAGGACCCGAGGCGAGCCGGCGTCTCGCGTTGACGCTGGCTAGGCTTCCGAGCCGCGCCCGACGGTCGGACGCCATGGCCCTGCATCGCTGGACGCTCACGGAGTTCCGAGCGCTACTGGAGCGGCACCTGCGGGTCACCGGCTACCGCGCCGAGCCCGCGGCTACCGCCCGTGACGATCGCCACCTTGCCGTCGAGCCGGACCGAGTAGTTCATGACGCGAGTCGGGCTGCTAGCCTTCGAGCCGCTCGATCGAGAAGTCCTCGATTACCGGGTTTGCGAGCAGCTTCTGGCAGAGCTCCGCGACGAGCGCGCGCGCGCGGGCCCCGTCGGCCGCGTCGAGCTCGATCTCGAAGACCTTGCCCTGCCGCACGGAGCGCACGGCTCCGTAGCCGAGCGACGCGCTCGCGCGCTGGATCGCCTTGCCCTGCGGGTCGAGGACGTCGGGCTTGAGCGTCACGTGCACGATCGCCTTCACGAACGACCTCCTCGGAGCGTGCGCTCGAAGATCACGTCGACGTGGCGCAACGCCCGCTCCAGGCTGAAGGCCTCGTCGATCTCCTCCTTCGAGAGCCGCTCCGCAAGCTCCGGATCCGCGAGGACCCGCTCGCGCAGCTGTCCGCCGCGGTCCCAGGTGTCCATCGCGTGGCGCTGCACGAGCCGGTACGCGTCCTCACGCGTGAGTCCCTTCTGCGTCAGGGCGAGCAGCAGCACGCCGCTGAACGCGAGCCCCCGGGTCAGCTCCAGGTTCTCGCGCATGCGCTCCGGGTACACCACGAGCGTCTCGACGAGCTCCGCGAAGCGGTGCAGCATGAAGTCGAGCGTCGCCGTGGCGTCCGGGAAGATCATCCGCTCCACGGACGAGTTGCTGATGTCGCGCTCGTGCCAGAGCGCCATGTTCTCGAGCCCCGCCACCGCGTAGCCCCGCATCACGCGCGCCAGGCCCGAGACGTTTTCGAGGCGCCAGGGGTTGCGCTTGTGGGGCATCGCGGACGAGCCCTTCTGGCCCTTCGCGAACTCCTCCTCGACCTCGCGCACCTCGGTGCGCGCGAGGTGGCGGAGCTCCGTCGCGAACTTGTCGAGGCTCGACGCCACGAGCGCCAGCGTCGAGACGAGCGCCGCGTGCCGGTCGCGCTGCACGACCTGGGTGGCCGCCGGCTCGAAGCCGATCGCGAGCGCCGCGCAAACCGCCTCCTCGACCTCCGGGGGAAGGTGCGCGAAGGTGCCGACGGCCCCCGAGAGCTTGCCGACCGCCGCCTCGGAGAGGGCGCGCTCGAGGCGCACCCGGTTGCGACGCATCTCCTCGTGGAACACGAGCAGCTTGAGCCCGAAGGTGGTGGGCTCGGCGTGCACGCCGTGCGTCCGGCCGATGCACGGCACGGAGCGGAACTCGAGCGCGCGCCGGCGGAGCACATCGACCACCCGGTCGACGCCCGCGAGGAGGATCGCCCCCGCGTCGCGGATCTGGAGCGCGAGCGCCGTGTCGAGCACGTCGCTCGACGTCATCCCATAGTGCACGAAGCGGGACGCGGGCCCGACATGCTCGGCCAGGTTCGTGAGGAAGGCGATCACGTCGTGGCGCAGCTCGGCCTCGAGCTCGGCGATCCGCGCCACGTCGAAGCCGGCGCGCGCCTTGATCGTCTCGACCGCGTCGGCCGGGATCGTGCCGCGCCGCGCGAGCTCCTCGCAGACGGCGATCTCGACCGCGAGCCAGCGGCGGTAGCGACCGTCGTCGCTCCAGATCGCGCGCATCTCGGAACGCGAGTAGCGGTCGATCACGGGGCGGCCAGCCGTAGGAAGATGTAGAAGATCATCAGGTAGTACATCACCGGAATGCCGAGCAGCGGCGAGTCGATGCGGTCCATGATCCCGCCCATCCCGGGCAGCACCTGACCGGAGTCCTTGGTATGGGCATCGCGCTTGAGGAGCGACTCGACGAGGTCGCCGATCATTCCCGCCACCGACACCAGGAAGCCCATCACCACCGCCGCGCGCCAGCCGAGCGGGGCCGAGAGCGCCGGCCAGAACAGGTCGAAGACGCCCTTGGCCACGAGCGCCCCGACCGTCCCGGCCGCGAGGCCCCCGACCGCCCCCTCGACGCTCTTGCTCGGGCTGATGCGCGGCGCGAGCTTCCGGCGTCCGAAGCGGCGCCCCGCGAAGTAGGCCCCGGCGTCGCAGAGCACGACGGCGGTGAGGCAGAAGAGCATCAGGAAGATCCCCGTCTCGGGAAGGATCCCGAGCTGCAGGGCGCCCGCGGGCCCGTAGTGGGCGATCACGGCCGAGTGGAAGTTGCGCAGCACCACGGCGTGCGCGAGGAGCCAGCCGACGTAGAAGACGCCGAAGAAGGTCCCCGAGATGCTGACGAGGGCCTCCGCGATCTGCGCCTTTCCGACCTGGCGGATCATCACCGCGAGCAGCGTCGCCGTCATCAGGATCGTCGCGTGGTACTCGCTCCCGAGATAGGCGACGAGCGGGAGCGCCGCGCCGCCGACGAGGCCGTACGAGACCAGCGGGTGCGCGCCCTTCTCCTCGATCAGCCGATAGAACTCGCGCTGCCCGAGCACCACGAAGGTGATCACCGCGGCGAGGTAGGGCAGCCCTCCGACCACGATGAGGGCGATCACCGCGGGAACGAGCACGGCGGCGGTGAGCAGCCGTGCCCGCAGGTCGTTCGTGCGGCGGCGCCGGGGGGGCTCGATCGGGGTCGCCGGGTGCGGGTGAAGCGGCTCGCGTTTCCCGGGCTCGCCCTCGGACGGTCGCACCTCGTTCGCGCCCCCGGCGCTCACGCGCCGCCTCCGGACCCGGATCCTCCGCTGTGGCCGAAGCCTCCCTCGCCGCGGGTCGTGTCGTCGAGCTCGCTGCGCTCGTCCCACTCGGCGCGCGCGACCGCCGCGATCACGAGCTGCGCGATCCGATCGCCGCGGCGGATCGTGAACGGAGCGTCTCCGAGGTTCTGGAGGATCACCTTCACCTCACCCCGATAGTCGGAGTCTATCGTACCCGGCGCGTTGGGAAGGACGATGCCGTGGCGCAGCGCGAGACCGCTGCGCGGGCGCACCTGCGCCTCGTAGCCCTCGGGGACCGCGATGGCGAAGCCCGTCGGCACGAGCGCCCGCTCGCCGGGCGCGAGCAGGAGCGCAGCATCGACGGCCGCGCACAGGTCGTAGCCCGCCGAGCCCGGAGTGGCGCGGCGCGGGAGCGGCAGGTCCCGGGCGCCGGGAAGCCTCGCGATCGCGACCCGCACCGCCCCTACGCGCCCTGGGCCGCGGCGTCGGCGAGGGCCTCCTTGCGCGAGAGCCGGATGCGGCCCGAGGGATCTATATCGATGCACTTGCAGAGCACCTCGTCCCCCTCCGTCACGACGTCCGTCACCTTCTCGACGCGCCCCTCGGCCAGGTGGCTGATGTGGATCAGGCCATCGGTGCCCGGGAAGATCTCGACGAAGGCCCCGAAGTCCGTGATCCGCTTCACCTTGCCCACGTAGATCCGATCGAGCTCCGCCTCCTGCGTGAGCTCCTGGATCATCTGCTGGGCGCGCACCAGCGCTTCGCTGTCGGGCGAGAAGATCGTGACCCGGCCGGAGTCGTCGATGTCGACCTTGGTGTTCGTGGTCTCCTGGATCGCCCGGATCACCTTGCCGCCGGGCCCGATCACGTCGCGGATGCGGTCCGGCTTGATCAGGATCACCTGCACGCGCGGCGCATAGCGCGAGAGCTGCGGACGCGGCTGGAAGCCGTGGAGCTCCGCCTGGGTCTCGCGGGCCATGCAGTCGAGGATGTGCAGGCGCCCTTCGCGGGCCTGATCGAGAGCGTTGCGCATCACGGCCCAGTCGACGCTCAGGGTCTTGATGTCCATCTGCATCGCGGTGATCCCATCGCGCGTGCCCGCCACCTTGAAGTCCATGTCCCCGAGGTGGTCCTCGTCGCCGAGGATGTCGGAGAGGACCGCCACGCGACCGTCGTGCTGGATCAGCCCCATCGCGATGCCGGCGACCGGCGCCCGCAGGGGCACGCCCGCGTCCATCAGCGCGAGGCTCCCGCCGCACACGCTGGCCATCGAGGACGAGCCGTTCGACTCCAGCACCTCCGCAACCACGCGGATCGTGTACGGGAAGTCCTCGAGCTTCGGCAACACGGCCTGGAGAGCGCGCTCCGCCAGGTTCCCGTGCCCGACCTCGCGGCGGCCCGGACCGCGCTGCATCCGAGCCTCTCCGACGGAGAAGGGCGGGAAGTTGTAGTGCAGGTAGAAGGTCTTCGACGACCGCATCGTCGGTGCGTCGATCGTCTGGGAGTCGGACTGGCCTCCGAGCGTCGCGATCACGAGTGCCTGCGTCTCTCCGCGCGTGAAGAGCCCCACTCCGTGGGGGCGCGGAACCGTCCGCACCTCGCACGCGATCCGGCGGACGTCGCGCGTGCTGCGCCCGTCGATGCGCGTCCCCTCGTCGAGGATGCGCTTGCGAACGAGGTCGTAGCGCAGGTCGTGGAGGATCTCCTTCGCCTGCGAGGCGAGCTTCGAGAGCCCGACGCGCCGGGCCTCGAGGGCCTCGAGGCTGTCGAAGGCGACGCGTTCGCTCCGGTAGGCGGCGATGAGCGCGTCGACCACCTCCTTCTCGACCGTGCTGATCGCGGAGTAGCGCTGCTCCTTCTCGCGGATGCGCACCGCCTCGGCCAGTCGCACCTCGGCGAGCCGCCGCACCTCGGCCTCGAGCAAGGCGCGCTCGTCGCGGCCCGCGACCTCGAGCTTGGGCTTGCCGACCTTGCGCTGGAGCTCGAGCTGGGCGTCGAGGGAGCCCCGCAGCTCGCGGTGCGCGAACTCGAGCGCCGCCAGCATCTCCGCCTCCGGAAGCTCGCGCGCCGAGCCCTCGACCATGACGAGGGCGTTGCGGCTGCCGGCCACGACGATCTCGAGGTCGCTGTCCACCAGCTGGCTCGGAGCCGGATTGAGCACGAGCTTGCCGTCGATGCGGGCCACGCGGACGGCCGAGATCGGGCCGAGGAAGGGCATCTCGGAGAGCGTGAGCGCCGCCGAGGCCCCGACGAAGGCCGCGAGGTCGGGCGTGTTCTCGCCGTCCGCCGAGAGCACCGTCGCGATGATCTGCGTCTCGTCGCGATAGCTCTCCGGGAAGAGCGGCCGGATCGAGCGGTCGATGAAGCGGGAGACGAGCACCTCGCGGTCCGAGAGCCGGCCCTCGCGCTTGAAGAAGCCGCCCGGGATCTTCCCGGCGGCGGAGAACTTCTCGACGTAGTCGACCACGAGCGGGAAGAAATCGATGCCCTCGCGCGGCTTGGCGCGGGTGGCCGTCACGAGCACGACGGTCTCGCCGCAGGTGACGAGCACGGCGCCGGCCGCCTGCTTCGCGAGACGGCCCGTCTCGAGGGTCACGGTGCGTCCGCCCACTTCGAACGAGGTGGACGCGGATTCGAACCAATAGGAAGCCATGAACGATGATCCTCCTCCCCGGCGCTCACCGGCGCGGGGAAATGCGTGCGCTGCGCTCAGGGGGATGAGGATCGAGACGCGAGGAATGCGGAATCAGCGATGCGCGAAGTCCGGGGCTTCGCGAATGGCGGACTTCCGCATTCCAACACGGCGCGATCGGCGCCGCGCAACTTCGGGTGTTCCGCTGATCCCGTTCGCGCGCCCGGAACTCTGGCGTGGGGATCAGCGTCGCAGACCCAGACGCTCGATGAGCGCCTGGTACCGCTCGGGACCGGTCCTCCGTAGGTAGTCCAGTAGCCTTCGACGCTGGCTGACCAGCGCGAGCAGACCGCGTCGCGAGTGGTGATCCTTGCCGTGCAGCTTGAAGTGCTCGGACAGGTCGTTGATCCGTTGCGTGAGCAGAGCCACCTGGACCTCGGCGGAGCCGGTGTCCTTGTCGTGGAGCCGGTGCTCGTCCATGGTCTGGCGCCTGGCCTGGCTCGTGATCAACCCACTCTCCTCGGCGGCCTGAAATTCGAGGGACCGCTCCCCTCCGGGGGCCCCCCGCTGCGGGCGGAGTGTGGCAAAGCCAGGTCCCCCGGGCAACCCGACGGCCTCCCGGGCCCGATCGAGACTCAGGACCGCAGCACGCGCAACGGCCTCAGGCGCCGGCCGGGGCGCACCTCGAGGATGGCGACGAGATCACCGCCCGGGTCGAGCGCCGCGAGTCGCGTCCCGGGGACGATGGGAGGCTCGGGCGCGGGGATCTCGCCCCCGTGGCGCACGCGGAGTGCCTCGTCGCTCGAGAGCCGCAGCGCCGCGAGCCCGAGGGCGTTGACGGGCGGCACGAGGAGCGACTCGATCTCGCCGCGCAGGGCGGCTTGCGCGAGCCGGCTCTCGCCCTGCGCCATCTCGATCGTGAAGGGGCCGCTGCGGGTGCGCCGCAGCCCGAGCAGATGCGCGCCGCAGCCGAGGCCCTGGCCGAGGTCGTGGGCGAGCGCGCGCACGTAGGTGCCCGCCGAGCAGTCCACCTCGAAGTCGAGGTCCGGAGGCGCGTACTTCCGCAGCACGATCCGGTCGATCCGGACGCGTTTGGTGCTGCGTTCCACGACGCGCCCCTGGCGCGCGAGACGATGCAGGGGCACCCCCTGGTGCTTCACGGCGCTGAACATCGGCGGGAGCTGCAGGATCTCGCCAAGGAAGCGCGCGAGGGCCGCCTCGAGCTCGGCCTCGTTGGGCAGCGGGCCCTCGTGGCGGCGCAGCGTGCGGCCCTCGGCGTCGAGCGTGTCCGTCTCCTCGCCGAGACGGATCGTCCCGGCGTAGCTCTTCTCGCCGCCCTGGAGGAAGGGCGCGAGCTTGGTCGCGTCGCGCACGGCGAGCGGAAGCACGCCGGTGGCGAGCGGGTCGAGGGTGCCGAGATGTCCGACGCGGCGCGTCCCAAGCCAGCGACGGGCCGCGTCGACCGCGTCGTGGGAGGTCCAGCCGCGCGGCTTGTCGATCACCAGGAAGCCCGCGGGACCGGGCTTCTCCTGCGAGCGCCTACTCGTCCTTCGGCTCATGCTCGATCTCGTGCAGCAGGGCCAGGGTGCGGGCGCCGAGCGCCAGCGAGGGATCGTGCCGGAAGTCCAGGCTCGGCATCCGGCGCAGGTGCAGCTCGTGGGCGAGCCGTCGCCGCAGGAAGGGCGACGCGGCCTCGAGCCCCGCCTGCGCCTGCTCCACCGACGGTGCTCCCCGGGCCTCCATCACGCTCCAGAACACCAGGGCCTGCGAGAGGTCCGGCGCAACGTCGACGCGCGTGAGCGTGACCAGACGCAGGCGCGGGTCCGTGGCGTCCTCTCGCAGCACGCGCGCCAGTTCCTCGCGGAGCGACTCCCCGACCCGCTCCGTCCGGCGCGTCACGCTAGCGTTCGTCCCACGGCGTGTCGCCGGGCTCTTCCGACTCCGGCTCGGTCTCCTGGTAGGGAAGGCGCAGGATCTCGACCTCGGAGCGGATCACCTCCGCGAGGTGCATCTCTTCCGCGAAGCTGACCACCCGGTCGAGGACCGAGCGAACGACGCCCGCATCGGAGCCGATCGCCGTCACCCCGAGCAACGCGCGCTGCCACAGGTCCTGCCCTCCCACCTCGGCGACCGCCACGTTGAACCGGTTGCGGAGACGGCGGCCGATGGACTGCACCACGCCGCGCTTCTCCTTGAGGGACTGTGACCCGTGGACGTGGATCTCGATCGCCGCGACTCCGACGATCATCCGAGGGTGGCCGGCTTCTCCTCGACGACGAAGACCTCGATCCGATCGCCGATCTTCACGTCGTTGTAGCCCTCGAGGCCGATGCCGCACTCGAAGCCGGTCTGCACCTCGCGGGCGTCGTCCTTGAAGCGCTTGAGCGATCCGATGCGACCCTCATGCACTTGCACGCCGTCGCGCAGCAGGCGGGCGATCGCGTTGCGGCGGATCAGGCCCTCGGCGACGTAGCAGCCGGCGATGGTGCCGATCTTCGGCACGTTGAAGGTCTCGCGGACCTCCGCGCGCCCGAGGAAGGCCTCGCTGATGGTGGGCGGCAAGAGGCCCACCATCGCCTTCTGGACGTCCTCGGTCGCCTCGTAGATCACCTGGTAGGTCCGGATGTCGACGCCCTGGGCGTCCGCCGCCTTGCGCGCGGCAGGCTCCGGCCGGACATGGAAGCCGATCACGATGGCCCCGCTCGCCCGGGCCAGCATCACGTCGCTCTCGGTCACCGCCCCCACGCCCGCGTGGATGACGCTGACCTTCACCTCGTCGGCGGAGAGCTTCGCGAGAGAGTCGCGCAGCGTCTCGACCGAGCCCTGCACGTCGGCCTTCACGACGAGCCGCAGCTCGCGCACGCCGCCGCCCTGCGCCTCGGCGAAGAACTGCTCGAGCGACACGGCGGGCCGGGTCTCGGCCGGCTGCACGCGGCGCTCGGCGAGACGATGCTGGACGATCTCCTTCGCGATCCGCTCGTTCTCGACGGCATGCATGGAATCGCCGGCCCCAGGCACGCCGGAGAGCCCGATCACCTGCACCGCGACGGACGGAGCCGCCTCCTTCATCCGGAGCCCGTTCTCGTCCTCCATCGCGCGCACGCGGCCGTAGTTCGCGCCGGCGACGACCACATCGCCGGTCCGGAGCGTCCCGTCCTGCACGAGCACGGTCGCGACCGGGCCACGCCCCCGGTCGAGGCTCGCCTCGAGCACCACCCCGACGGCACGCCGGCTCGGGTCGGCGCGGAGCTCGAGGACGTCTGCCTGGAGCGCGAGCATCTCGAGGAGCTGGTCGAGGTTGGTCCCCTTCAGCGCGGACACCTCCACGCAGATCGTCTCTCCGCCGAACTCCTCGGAGACGAGGCCGTGCTCCATCAGTCGCTGGCGAATCTGCTGCGGGTTCGCGCCGGGCAGGTCCATCTTGTTGATGGCGACGATGATCGGTACACCGGCCGCTCGCGCGTGATCGATCGCTTCGGCCGTCTGGGGCATGATGCCCTCGGTCGCCGCCACCACCAGCACGACGATGTCGGTGATCCGTGCGCCGCGCGCGCGCATCTCGGTAAAGGCCGCGTGGCCCGGGGTGTCGATGAAGGTGAGCGTGCGCTCGCCGGCGTGCACGCGGTACGCGCCGATGTGCTGGGTGATCCCTCCCGCCTCGCCCGCGACGACCTTGGTGCGCCGGATCGCGTCGAGGAGCGAGGTCTTGCCGTGGTCGACGTGCCCCATCACGGTCACGACCGGCGCGCGCGGCTGCCGGTCGAGCTCCGAGGCCTCGCGCCCGGCATCGAGGTAGACCTCCTCGCGGAAGCCCACGTCCTCGACCTCGGCCCCAAAGAGCGCCGCCACCTTGCGCACGGTGTCGACGTCGATCGACTGGTTCACCGAGACCATGGTGCCGAGACCCATCAGGCGGCTCTGCACGGTGGCGGCCTTCTCGCCGAGCAGCCGCGCGAGGTCACCGACGGCGATCGCGCCCTCGATACGCACCACGCGCTTCTCCAGCTTGGCAGCCGCCACCGCGACGGGCCGGTGGGCGGGTGATACGTCCCGGCGGCGCCGGCGCGGCGACAAGAGCGAGCGCGGCTCGACGGTCACCTGCCGGCGGACGGCCGCGCGACCCGTCGCCTGCCGGGCCAGGTTCTCCTGCTCGCGCACGTTCACGAACTCGCGGACGCGCTTGCGCTCCTTCGCGGCGCGCTCCGCATCGACGCCGCCGGCCTCGCCATCGGCGCGCTTCTTCGGCTTCTCCCCGGGGGCCGCCCCCGCCTCGGACGCCGGGGGAGCGACGGGCGCCCCCTCGGCCGCAGCCGGGACCACTTCCACCGGCAGCTCGGGCAGGGGCGCCGGCTCCGGCTCGAGCCGGGGCGCGGGCAGGGCGGCCTCGATGGCTTCGGGCTCGCTCGGCACCGCCTCGCCCCCGGCGGCTTGCGGCGCGGCGACCATCGGTGCCGGCGCGGGCGGCGGCGCCTTCTTCCGCCGGCGGATCACGGCGGCACCGCTCTCCGCCTCGACGCGCTTCTCGGTCACGAGCTGCTGGGCAGCGGGCGCCCGGCCGAGCTTGCGGCGGAGCAGCTCCGCCTCGTCGTCCTCGAGAGAGGCCATCGCGCTCTTGAGCGAGAAGCCGAGCTCCGACGCCTTCGCGACGAGCTCCGCCTTCTCGATCCCGAGCTCCTCGGCCAGCTTGTACGCCCGAATCGCCATGGTCCCGCCGGGGCGGTCAGCTCTGGCTGCCGCCCGCCTCCACCGTTCCACCGCCCGCGGGTGCCGCACCTGCGGCGTCCGCTGCCTGCGCGGCTGCCGCTGCCCGCGCGGCGTCCGCTGCCTGCGCGGCTGCCGCTTCTTGCGCGGCTGCCGCTTCCTGCGCGGCGCGCTCGACCGCCAGTCGAGCCTCCTCTTGCTCGCGGCGCCGCCGCTCCTCGGCCAGCTCCGCCGCGCGCGCCTTGATCGCGCGCGCACCCGCCTCGTCGATGCCGGGGAGCACCGTCAGCATCTCCGACGGGAGGTTGGCGAGGTCCTCGAGGGAGGTCACGCCCTGCTGGAGCAAGAGCTCGGCGTCCGCCTCGCCGCAGCCTTCGACGACCGAGAGCGCCTCCGCGAGCCACTGCGCGAGCTCGCGCATCTTCGACTCGCTCTTGATGTCGATCTTCCAGCCCGTGAGCTGGACCGCGAGCCGGACGTTCTGCCCCTTGCGCCCGATCGCCAGCGAGAGCTGATCGTCGGGAACGATCACGTCCATCGACTTCGCCGCGTCGTCGATGATCACCTTGGACACCTGCGCCGGGGAGAGCGCGGAGCACACGTACCGGGCCGGGTCGGCGTTCCAGGGTACGATGTCGATCCGCTCGCCGCGCAGCTCCTGCACGACCGCCTGCACGCGGCTGCCCTTCATGCCGACGCAGGCCCCGACGGGGTCGACGTCGCTGTCGCGCGAGGCGACCGCGATCTTCGAGCGGGCTCCCGGCTCGCGGGCCGAGGCCTTGATCGTGACGATGCCCTCGTACATCTCGGGCACCTCCTGCTCGAAGAGCTTCGTCAGCATCTCCATGCAGGTGCGCGAGAGCACGATCTGCGAGCCCTTGGTGTTCTTGTTGACGTCGATCACGTAGGCCCGGATGCGGTCCCCGGGCCGGTAGGTCTCGCGCGGCACCTGCTCGCGCAGCGGGAGCACGGCCTCCGCCCGGCCGAGGTCGACGATGATCGCGCCCTTCTCGAAGCGGCGGACGATCCCGTTCACGACCTCGCCCTTGCGGTCCTTGTACTCGTCGAAGACGTTGTCGCGCTCCGCCTCGCGGATCATCTGGATGATGACCTGCTTGGCGGTCTGGGCGAGGATGCGCCCGAAGCCCGTGGTGTCGATCTTGACGCCGATCTCGTCGCCCATCTCGGCGCCCGGGTCGTAGCGACGCGCCTCCTCGATCAGCACCTGGGTGGTCGCGTCGAGGACCTCTTCGACGACCTCGCGGAACTCGAAGAGCTCGATCTCGCCCAGCTCCTCGTTGTAGCGGGCCTCGATCTCCCTCTCCTGCCCCTTGGCGCGGCGAGCGGCCTGCTTCATCGCCTCCTCGACCGCGCGGATGATCTCGCTGCGGTCGAGTCCCTTGTCCTTGGCGATCTGGTCGATCTCGCGTTTGAGATTCAGCATGCGCCAACCATCCTCTCAGCGTCTCAGCGCGCCGAGCCGCGCGGGTCGCCGGCCGACGGGCCTCCGTCAGGCCTCGCTCCGCCGGCCTTCGCGAAGTCCGCGCGGGTGAAACGGTAGATCGTGTGTGCGCGCGCCACCGCGTCGAAGGGGACCCGGAACTCGGTGCCGTCGACGAGCATGCGCGCCACTCCGGCCTCGAAGGCGACGAGCGTGCCGCGGAAGCGCCTGCGGCCTTCGAGCGGCTGGCGCGTCTCGATCGCGACCTCCGCGCCGCAGGCCGCGGAGAAGTCCTTCTCGCGCGCGAGCAGCCGGTCGAGGCCCGGCGAGGAGACCTCGAGCCGATAGGAGGCCGGGATCGCGTCCGCGGCGTCGAGATGCGTCGAGACCTCACGCGCGAAGGAGGCACACGCGTCCACCGGCACCCGGCCGTCGCCCGCGGCCGTATCGATCGTGACGCGCAGCGACCACGGCTGGCGGCCGCGCACGAGCGAAACGTCGACGAGCTCGAGGCCCGCCGCCTCGACGACCGGCTCGATCACCTGACGAAGCTCCTCCGGAATATCCCGATACACCGCATCTTGCCCCACAAACAAAAAAGCGCCTGTCCCCACCCCCGGGGGAGCGGGCAGCGCGCAGGGGCAGGGGTCTCGCCTGAGCGGACGCAGGCTAGGGAAAATGTCGAGGGTGCGCAAACTTGGGGCTTGGTCTGCGGTCCGGTCTGTCCGAGGACGTTGCGTCGATTTGGGCAGTGCCAGCTTTCTCCGCTCGCCTGCGGCTCGCTGCGCGCTGCGCTTGCCGGCGTGGGGCGGCAGCCGGCCTACGGCGCGGGGAGTTCGAGGGCGCCGATGAGGTCGCGGACGCGGGGGAAGGCGTGGCGGGCGGCGTAGGCGGTGATGCCGTCGGCGATGGCGCCCGCCACCGCGGGGTCGAGGTAGTTCTGGGTTCCCACCTGCACCGCGGTGGCGCCGCAGAGCAGGAACTTGACCGCGTCCTCGGCGGTCGCGATTCCGCCCACGCCGCAGATCGGGATCCGCACGGCCCGGGAGGTCTGCCAGACCATGCGCAGCGCGATTGGCCGGATGGCCGGCCCGCTGAGCCCCCCGAGCACGTTCGAGAGGACCGGTCGGCGCCGCTCCACGTCGACCTCGAGGGCCTGGACCGAGTTGATCAGGGTGAGCCCGTCGGCCCCCTCCCCTTCGCACACGCGGGCCATCTCCTCCACGTGGGTTACGTTGGGCGAGAGCTTGACCAGCAGCGGCAGGGTCGTCGCGCGGCGCGCGGCCCGCACGAGGCTCCCGAGCAGCTTCGGGTCCTGGCCGAACTCGATCCCCCCGCTCTTCACGTGCGGGCACGAGGCGTTGATCTCGAGCCCGGCGATCCGGGCGACGCCGGTCAGCCGCTTGCAGACCTCCGCGTAGCGTTCGACCTCCGTCTCGAAGACGCTGGCGATCACCGTGACGCCGTCGGGAAGCGCGGGGAGCTTCTCGGCGACGAAGGCCTCGACGCCGACGTTCTCGAGGCTGATGGCGTTCAGCATCCCGGACGGCGCCTCCGCGATGCGCGGCGGCGGATTGCCCGACCGGGGCAGCAGCGTGAGGCTCTTCGTGACGAGGCCGCCGATGCGGCGCAGGTCGAGGAAGGGCGCGAGCTCGAGCCCGTAGCCGAAGGTGCCCGAGGCGGTGAGCACCGGGTTGCGCAGCGCGATCCCCGCGAGGTCCACCCGCGTGTCCACGGCGGCGGGCGCCGCCGCGCCACTCAAGGAAGGCCCTCCCACACGACGTCGCCGGTAGCGAAGACCGGGCCGTCGCGGCAGACGAGGGCGAAGCCACCGCTGCGCACCGGCACCGCGCAGCCGAGGCAGACGCCGAAGCCGCAGGCCATGTGATTCTCGAGCGAGGCGCAGGCCGCCGCACCCCGCGCGGCGGCGAGGTCGGCGCAGCGGCGCATCATCGGCGTGGGTCCGCAGGCGTAGACGCGGGCCGGACCGCCCCGGGCGAGCTCCGCCTCGAGGAGGTCGGTCACGAGCCCGCGCTCGCCGGCACTTCCATCCTCGGTGGCCACGCGGACGCGGGCCCCGAACGCCACGAAGTCCGCTCGTCCCATCAGATCGCTGGCGGTTCGCGCCCCGAGCAGGATCGAGACCTCACCAGCCCGATGAGCTCCGCTCGCCTGCGGCTCGCTGCGCGCTCCGCTTGCGTGACGAGCTCCGCTTGCTAGCCGGCGGGCGAGCTCGTAGAGCGAGGCCACGCCGGTTCCGCCGCCAACGAGGAGCGCCCGCTCGCCCGGGAGCGGCGGCGCGAAGGGCCGCCCGAGCGGCCCGACCAGGCGCACGCGCTCGCCCGGACGGGCCTCCGCGAGGAGCGCCGTGCCGCGCCCGGAGCGCTTGTACAGGATCTCGACCTCGTCCCCGGAGGCCCGGTAGACCGCCATTGGCCGGGGGAGCAGCGGATCGGTGCGGGGAGCCGCCCCGATCGCCCCAGGCGAGAGCATCACGAACTGCCCGGGCTCGAACCCGGGCCAGCCCGGGACCCCCAGCCGCAGGCGGTGGTTCGCCCCGCCCTCGCATGCATTGTCCGCGACCTCGGCATCGATCCGCAGCGGCTTCGGAAGGGGAGCCGGCACGCGCAGACGATACTTTGTCCGCGCGGGTCCGCCTCCGCCCGCGGCCGACGCCCTGCGCAGCCACCCCCGGCAACGCTCTGCCCCCGAAGCAGAAATCCGCGGGCGCCGGATCTCCGTCGCATCAAGACGGGGACTCGATCGGACGATGAAAAGCCGCGCCGCTCCCCACCTTGGAGGCCCCGGGTACGTGTCCGCGACGCTCGCCGCCGAGCTCGAACGCTTCCGCGAACGCCCCGACGACGCCCAGTCCTTCCACGCGATGGAGGAGCGCCTCTTCGTCGCAGGGCAGTGGCCGGAGCTCGTCGACCTGTACGAGGTGCGTCTCACGGCCGCCTCGGTCGAGGCGTCGTCGCGCGAGCGGGCACAGGTCTTCGTGCGGCTCGCGCGCGTCTTCGGCGATCACCTCGCCGACCCGCAGCGCGCGG
>Ga0214473_10001700_pt1 | contig 28426 bp, 34 predicted proteins | sample RVTome_7_FD_203509 | JGI IMG/M metagenome (GOLD analysis project Ga0214473, IMG submission 203509) | Soil microbial communities from uranium-contaminated site in the Upper Colorado River Basin, Wyoming, United States - RVT98D197 | ecosystem: Environmental > Terrestrial > Soil > Contaminated >...
GTACAGCAAAGGGGTCAGGCTTGACAAATTGATATTTTGTGATATCATTCTATTTCGTTATGGCACGTAAGCCGCGTATTCATTATCCTGGTGCTGTCTATCATGTCATCGTTCGTGGAAATGCCGGACAGGATATCTTTTTAAGTGATCAAGATCGCTACCGGTTTTACCTCTTTCTTCAGGAGGGCCAAGAGAAATTTGCGCATCTCATCCATGCCTTCTGCCTGATGACAAACCATGTTCATCTCATCTTGCAGGTGTAAGAGATTTCGCTCTCTCGAATTCTTCAGAATCTCAGTCAGCGTTACACGATCTGGGTAAATTGGCGAGAAGGACGAAGGGGACATTTGTTTCTGGCCGTTATGCTTTCCGACCTCATCCGGCAGAACCTGGATCAGGACCCTAGAAAAATAAAACTCTTCAACTCATTAGATGCAAGGGTGCCGATAGAAGCCCGTGACATTCAAATCACCGTGGGGCTCGAATTCAAGCAGGCAAGGCTCGCTGTTTCGGAGGGTTTCTCTGTTAAACCCGACTTACATATCATTGCCGGTTCTTCAACGATTCTCGATTTATGCCTCCTGAAGATCAAATTTGGCCTTCCTTACTTCTTTGATGGGGCAGGTTTTAAGGTTCTCAAAAAGCTTTTAGCCAGGGAACTCATCATCAAAGGGCTGTTTTGCCACTTTTTCACCCTTGTTAAACTGACCCGGTTGTTCTCCGTCGTATGAGGTCACAACGAAACCATACAGGGTCATGGACAAACAAGTGGCAAGATATGTTCACCCCGTTGTTGCATTAAATTCGGCGCTTGGATTCATCAAACCCTTACCCAGAGAGGGACGGCCATGAAATCAATGTCATCCCCTGGATCAATCCAAGAGTGGCCTTTAGAAGGTATCCCAAAATATTTGGAAACCGCCTTTTTATGGGAGCATACAGTTGATTCGATCGAATCTTTATGCAACAACGGGGTTCATCGTCAGAATCTTGATACCACAGAAATCTGGGACGGCGGAGTTCTTCCTGAAATTTTCGCTATCCTAATTTTAGAAAAAGGTGTATATTACAACCGCAAATCAATAATGTGGATAGGATTTTAAAGGAGTGGGTTTATGAATTACTTACACCTCATCTTGATAGTGTTAATAGGCATCTTTCCACTGGTATCCGTCGGAGGGGAGAATGATCCGGTGCCCATTTTTAGCTTCGCGGACACATCATGTGGTGCTTGGACGAAGTCACAGCAAGATGAATCCATGCGTCAAATTTATCTGTATTGGTTCCGTGGCTTCGTCTCAGGCTACAATTTGGGGAGTGAAACTAAGCAGGTGCCAATGAATGCGATGCCAGATCAAGACACGCTATCGTTATATGTCGATAAATATTGCCGCGAGCATCCATTGCTCCCGTTCATTGGCGCCGCCTTCCAATTAGTCAAAGAGTTGAGTGTCAAGAAGTAAAAGTCGCTCATTAGGCTCCTTTCAGGAGATACATATGAAGGAATGTGAGTTTTGTCTCAGGTCTGGATGTATTCCAGATCGCGTTTTTTACGAAACTGATTGCTGGTTTGCTTTTGTCTCTGCTCCCCCTCATGCAAAGGGTCATACTATTATCGCAGCTCGACCACGTGAAGGGGTCTGCCCGCAAGAAATGAGCAAAGGCATTCTCTCTGGGCTTGACGTGGCTTTATACGAAGTCACTGAAGCAATCCGAAAGTGTTATGATCCTGAACCGAAGGACATTCTTCTCGCATCCCTTCGCGGTGATATCACCCACTTCCATTTCCACCTTGTTCCCTTATGGCCCGAAGAAGAGCAACGTTGGCGCAGAGTCACAGGTTACAAGAAGGGTCACCTCATGGAGTTTTTGGGTTCACTTGAGAAGAGAAATGATTTCCTACTACTCGAATGCGAAGCAAAAGAAGAAAAAGATGAAGAAACACAACGTAAGGGAAACACACTACAGATGGCACCGGAAATCCAAAAAATGAGAGACATCACCGGATATCGACCCAAAGCCTGACAATCGGCTACCGGATCGCCGATAAACCTGGCTCCCGGTGACCTCTTCGTTATGCCAAAATTAACAATGAAATTTGACGCTAAAGCCATTGCTCAAAAACACGAAAAAGAGTTTGGGGTATTCAAGAATACCACACGAGACGTTGACCTTTTGGTACTCAAAGGTCATTTGCTTGTTGAGCAGTTTCTAACATCTCTAATTGAAAGTTACTGCTGGAAGCCTGATTTTTTGGAGGATGCAAGGCTCTCCTTTTTTAATAAGGTAAAGCTTGCCCGTTGTTTTGTAATGCATCCTATGCATGACGATTCTATATGGGATAACGTAGAATGCTTGAATCGATTGAGAAACGAGCTTGCTCATAAGTGGAAAATTGAGAAGAGAGAAAACTTAATTCGCAATTTCTTAACTTATCGGGCAAAAGAACAAGAGAAGGTAGACCCCAGCGGTATAGATCTCAGAACAGATGAAAGATGCGCTGAAGAGGTGTCACGCTCAATAGCTTGGCTGATTGGGCAGCTTTCGGTTATAGATTTAGTTATAAAATTTATGGAATCACAAAAAACTTATGGCCAGCAAGGCGGTAGAGACAAGTCCGAGTAGCTTCGCTACTCTCAATGTCTCACCTTCAACGTTATCCTCTCTTTCAACTCGTAATCTTCGATTCCTGAATATGGTTTCTGATAATGACTTGCGTACTCGGCATTTTTAAATCGATTCGATAATTTCTAATATCTATCATTCAGTGCTGCTGTACCATTCTGGGTTTCCCCTGTTAGAAATTCGAGTCGTTGCGACCCTTCGACATACTCAGGGCCGTGAGTTCCACGAAGTGCGGGATCGAATGGCTCGAAACCGAGCGGTCCATTATTTCTTATGGGGCAAACTTCTGATAAATTTTTTGGGCTGGAAAGATTGGTACAAACAGGGTTGGGTAAACAAGAGGCAAGGATTCATCTTTTCCGATCACTAAATACCCTTTCTCTTTTAAGCTGGAGGTAATCTTTTTTAAAACCTCGATTTGTGATTCCTTTGAGAAATAAGTAAAGGCTAAATTCCGACAGAAGATGATATCCATTCCGGGAAAGGGTTCTTCACGGAGAATATTATGCCTTTTGAACTCAACACTCTTCCTGACAGACGGATTGAGGATAAAAAAACCATCCTCTTTATTAAAAGAATTTTCCAAAATCTCCTGGGGCGTCTCTCTCAAACTGCTCTTTTTATATCTCCCCTCTTCCGCCCTTCGGAGCATCTTCTCGTCAATATCTGTTGCTAAAACAGAAAAATGGATCTGAGGCCAATTCCTCTCAAATGAGTTTTTCCATAGCAGTGCAAGGCTACACGGTTCCTCACCACTGGCGCAACCGATCGACCAGACATTCAAATCCCCTTTTTCTCTATTTTTAAGGATCGCCGGAAGGACAGAGGTTTTGAGGGTATCAAAGACTTCTTTATCCCTGAAAAACCGTGAAATAGTAACGGTGAGGATTTTGGAGAGATGACTCTTTTCCTCAGGGTCCTTTTGAACCTTTAAAAGATATTCATCAAAACGAGAAAATCCAAGTTCAATGATTCTCCGCTCAACTTTTCGTTTGACCCCTCTCCTCTGAAAGGGCCGCCACTGAAGGCCAAGGCAAGGAGCAACTTCTTTGAGAAATTCATCAAAGTGCATGGGTCTTTTCGAAGTCCAGCAACTCCTTCTTGACTTTGAGGCCATGGCCAAAACCACCCAGGCCGCCGTTGCTCTCGATCACTCTGTGACAGGGAATGATCAAGGGGATGGGGTTGTTTCCGTTTGCATTTCCAACAGCCCGGAAAGCTTTGGGATGGCCAATGGCCCGAGCAACATCCTGATAGGATCGTGTTTCGCCATAGGGTATCTTGGCCAGTGCTGACCAGACCTTTTTTTGAAAAGGCGTCCCTTTCATATCCAGTTTGCAATCAAAACGTCGGAGCTTGCCTTTGAGATACTTCTCCAGTTGAGAAAGGGCCTTTTGGTTCTTTCGATTATCTCGGATAATCTCCCCGGGAAAGCACCTTTTCAACTCTTTTAAAAAAGTTTTCTCCTGGGCTAAAAAGTCCACCATGCAAACACCCTTCTCAGTCGAAGCAACAAAAACTTTCTTCAGCCATGTTGAGTCAAAAGACGAATAATAGACCTTTTCCATTTTCAACCTCCTAATTTTGAAGATAAATCAACTCTGAGCGGTTCGACTGAACTCGTTGAAGTCTCCTGCCGAACCTTGGCACCAAAACGATTCAGGGGAGAGATGCTCGGCGAAGGTTCGTTGGACCAGTCGGTCTTCACTATTGATGCCTGTGATCATGACTCCTCACCGGACCATGGCCGCCACAGTAACCACAGTCCTGAAGGCGCGATCGAGATCGAATTCCGCGAAGTCCTTGGCGCGCAATACGGGTTTCAACCGAGGCTCAAGTTGCTGCCGGAGGGCCTTCAAACGTTCTCCAGAAACATCAACAGGATCGTTTCCGGGCACATCGAGCTTGCTGCGGATCAACCGGATGAAAGCGGCGTCCCGAGGGTGAAGGTCCAGCCTGCGTATGGCGTAGTCGATGTCGAAAAAGTCCCGGATGGCCGCCTCGCGCCGTGACAAGGCGGCACGAAACTTCTCAGCCAGGGCTTCCGTCTTCGAAATGCACCTCACGGAAATCGGAAGCACGAGCGGCTTGCCGGACACCGGGTCAAGCATGAGCGTTCTCGCGGGACTGTCCACCACAGGTGTCAACAAAGGTTCTCGAAGGCCGACTTCGATCTTGATGGTCTCCTCCTGCCGACGGATCAGTGAAGAATAACCGACAACAGAGATGTACTGGGTGGAGTTGTTTGCCCCCTGCAGCGGATCGACGAGGCGAAATCCGGGAAGTCGTTCCGGCAACTTTTCTATGGCCTCCTTCAGCGGTATTGCCTGCTTGCTCCGCCTGGCTCGCGGTGCATCCACAGGCATAGGGACAATGAAATCAAGATCTTCGCTCAATCGATAGAAATCCGCATGCACCTTGGCCAGGCACGTTCCTCCTTTAAACACCAACCCGTCGCTTGCCTCCGAGAGGTATTCAAGCAGCACTGTGCAGGAGTAATCCTTCTCAACAAGTAGTGGCGCGAACATCGTCACCTGCGAGGTAAACCTCACCGCCGCCCGAAAGTAATCAGGGTCATCCCACAGATGAACAGTTCGAAGGTCAGGCTCGCTCATTCAGCACCACGCCCCAGCGGCGGTTGGCGATTCCCCGCTTGGGTAGCGTGGGAATCCACGGAATCAGACTCGTCGACGGTTTCAACGCTCGCTCCAGTTTACGAAGCAGCATTTCCGGAATGCCTTCGCGTTCCAGCAATGCTCCCATGCGGCGGATTGTCCCTATGTCGCCGTAGCGCAACGTGCATTTCACCAGCGCCGTTGCACTCACCCGTCCGGTCTTCAACTCCCGGCGAATCCATTCATAGCCACGCGGGATGCCGTCGAACCGCGACCAGTCATATATTGCGTCCACCAGCGATCGCGTCCGGGAAGCGTATACCGCTTTCTCCCCCTCCGCCATCGTGACCTCTTCGGTGTCGCCCAACCGGGAATCAGCCACTTTGATCAAGGCTATGTCCACAGTTCCCACCCGGCGGTCACCCGAAAGCCGGTTATTGTAAACATAGACCCGATTGGGAATCTGGTCGTCGAACCCGTAAAAGCTGAAAGCGCTCGGGCCACAAATCTGGTAGCGTCCCTTCCTATCCTTCATCAGCGCATTCAACGCCTCCGCCTCAGTCGGCGTCCATGCCCCGCCCAGTGGTAGGCGCAACGGTACAAGATACAGGCCCTGCCGAACCCGCGCGATCAGCCCGCCGCGCGCCAGGCGGCTCAACAGTTTCCGCTCCTGATCCGGCGAGAGGCGCAGCACCGAAGCCGCCAGATCACCGGTCCGCACCATCCGCATCTGTCGCATCTGGACATATGCAAAGAATTGCGTTTCTATCCTTCCAAGCTTCTCTTTCATGGTGGTATTCTATTATGGGGATAATACTCTGTCAAGGTATTTGCAAGAAATACAATACTTCCCGATCACAGCATCTGTTTAAATCACCCTTCCCAAGGTTGATCCAGTTATACCAAAAATTTAATTTTATGGCAATTTCCTGAAAAACCAGTAATCAGAAGGCGCTTTCATGCTAAAGCTTTGGAGGGTATGCAGTGGTTGGAAGGCGCCAGAAATAAAGCAGCGGACAAAAGGCCAGTCGTATGCTATGAATTACCGAATTGGTATTGAGCGGCCTTGACCAATCCCATGGGGCCTGTCATCATTGTATTTCCGGCTGGAGCGGCATAAGTAAATTGTAAGGATGTTCCTTTGAAGAGGTCGCGGTTAGGACCGGTGACCCATACGGGTACATCTCCGAAAAATGGAGTCAATGTGATGACTCCATGGCCATTATCTTCAAAGACCTTCTGCCTGTTCAATTCACCCCGAAAGAAGAGGCGAAGGTGATTCTCCAATTTCTCCGGAGTCAACTCATGGGTATGGTGCTCATAGAGCCCTTCAATCTTCCCATTGATCAGGAGGGCGGCAATGGTATGTCCGTTTCCCACATTGACGGCCAGAGATGGCCCTTCCATTTTGTCCATGCACCCCAGAATAGCAGAAAAAGAGGTGTCCATCATCAGGATAGGCGATGAGGAGATTCTCCTCGCCGCCTTTACGGCCGATCTCATCCGGAGATAATAGTCCGGGATGGAACCTTCTATGAAGTGAAATGACTCCGGCCTGTTATCTTTTCGGAGCATCGCCTCCATCTGGTCAAAACGGAAAGTCCGGTCTGAAATCCCTTTAGGGGCCACGCCGTGGTCCTGAACGGCTACTGCAATGACATCAAAGTTGAAATCCTCTCCGAACTGGGTAAGGAATTGGCGAAGGAGGTCCAGATTGATCTCACAGATCTCCAATTCCTTAAAATGGCCGGACGAAGGCTTCCCTCCCACTTCGATCCCCATTGACCTGACCTCATCTAAGTCATTGCGAATCGAATAAGCGGCGGATTCCTCCATCACCACCCGATAACCCTTCTTGAGGTGGCTTAGAATGGCCTGTGTGAACGATCCCCCTCCGATGGTATCCCCATAGACATAGAGATCGCCTTCTATTTTTTTCAACCTTTCTGCAAGGATTCTCGAAGGGGTCGGCAGAACGAGACTGGTACAATTTTCGATCTTCTTCTCGGAATCGAAAAGGAGAATGTCCTGTGTACCCGCCCCAACATCAATTGCCAGTATCTTCATCTGTTGTAACCAACAGGGTTCAAGGATTCGAGGGTTCAAGGGTTCAAGACTCTGTTCTTTGAGAATTTAACTTGACCCCTGGAACCCCACCCCCCTGGAACCCTATCCTTTAATCACTCCCATAGGCACCAGTTTGACCACCTTCAGGCTGATGCCTGCATGGTGAACCACATTCACCACATCATTGACATCTTTATAGGCCTCGGGAATCTCTTCCTCTATCGTCCCCCGGCTTGCTCCCTTCACGATGATCCCCTTATCCTCCATCTCCCTCACAACCGCCCTTCCCTTTGCCATCTTGATGGCCTGATGGCGGCTCATCACCCTTCCTGCTCCGTGACAGGTGGAGCCAAAAGTCTCTTTCATCGCCCTTTCCGTCCCGATCAAAACATAGGAACACCTGCCCATGTCACCAGGGATGAGGACAGGCTGGCCGATGGACCGGTAATCTTCCGGAATATCTCGATGGTCTGGAGGAAAGGCTCTTGTCGCCCCTTTTCTGTGAATACAGAGCTTCTGCTTCTCTCCGTTGACCGTATGGGTTTCGATTTTGGCAATATTATGGCAGACATCATAAACCAAATCGAGCTTGAGATCCCTTGGACTCTTCTTAAAGACCTGCTCGAATGTTTCCCTCACCCAGTGGGAAATCATCTGCCGGTTGGTGAAGGCAAAGTTGGCTGCACAGGCCATGGCTTCGAGATACCGGCTTCCTTCAGGTGAAGAGATCGGAGCGCAACAAAGCTGGGGATCGGGAAGTTCGATCCGATATTTCCGGGCAGCATCCATCATGACCCTTATATAATCGTCGCACACCTGGTGTCCAAAGCCCCTTGAACCTGTATGGATGAGAACTGTCACCTGGTCTTTCCATAACCCCAATACCCGGGCAATGTCCTCATCAAATACCTCGGCCACATAGCCCACCTCAACGAAGTGATTCCCGGAGCCGAGTGTGCCCAGCTGTCCTTTCCCCCTTTCCATCGCCCTCTCTGAGACACGGTCCGGATCAGCCCCTCCGATACATCCCTGTTCCTCGATATGTTCGACATCTTCTGCTGTGCCGAAACCCTTCTCAACTGCCCATTTCGCCCCTTTTCTCAAGACCTGCCTCTGCTCCTCTCTATTCAGCTTCAGGTCCTTTCGATGGGAACCCACACCCGAAGGGATGTTGATGAAAAGGGTATCCACCAGATCCTTCATCCTTCCCTGAATGTCCTTGCGGCTCAGACCTGAGCGCATCAGTCTCACGCCTCAGTTGATATCATATCCAACCCCTCCTGGCGAGACGATCCCATCATTCAAATCGAAGGCGGCCACACCGCCAATGGGAAAACCATATCCCCAGTGGATATCCGGCATTGCCAGGGAATAACCGATAATGCCCGGAAGCCAGGCGACATTGGCTACCTGGGCGAGGCTCTGATCATTTCGGATATTGTTAAACATCTGTTCATCGGCATAGACGATGCCATCGGTTCTCATCTTTCCCTCACGAGGAATCCTCCATCGATAATCATCGATCTTCTGAACCTTGATCTTTTCCTCTGTAGACATTTCAATCACCTCTTTGAATTTGCAAGAATATTGTTGCCATCTTTATGTCTCGTCGTCCATCGTCCGTCGTCCATCGTTTATCATGATCCTTCAGAGATCCAGAATAACCTGCGCCCTCCAGCCTCCGTCCTCCCTTTTAACCTGAATCTGATGGTGGGTCACCGCCTTCACCCCAGTCTTGATCACATGGACTCCCTCCTGAAAGGGTTCTCCTTTTACCCTTGCCCTCAATCCTCCCTCTCCGACAACCTCCACTTTAAACCCCTTAAACAGAAGGCTCTCCACATCATGGAGATAGAGGAGTTCGCTCAACCAATCGACCATCAACCGCTCCAGGCTCTCTCCCTTAAGTTCAACCTGCCTCTCTTCCTTTTGCCTCACCCCCTTCAAATCGGTGATGAGCCTGAAGAAGGCTTCACCCGCATTCTCAAAAAGCGTCTTGAGATCCTCACCATACACGATCAGCCCTATATCTGCTGTGTGATCCAGGATTTCAAAACGCTTTCTTCTCTTTTTGGCCTTCACTCCTTCCCCAGAAGATGAACCGCAGATCACTCGAACCTCTTCTTTTCTACCTTCTGTCTGAAATGTTCTTTCGAAACAAAAACCCGTTCATGTTCCCCCTCGGCTACCTTCTCCTTCTCATCATAGGCATCTACCAGAAAGAAAAGCCGATTCTTATGAACCTCCTTCAGGATGGCATTGCCCGTCACTTTCATGCCAAGAGGCGTAGCGGACAGGTGTTTGATTTTCACCTGCGTTCCGAGGCTCAATTGGTCGGGAGGGATAATATCCTGAATGGCGTTGACCGCCGCTTCCTCCATCAGTTGAATCAGCCTCGGGGTTGAGAGAACATCGACAGGACTATTCCCCAACCAGCTCACCAGATCCTCTTCCTTCACAACCATCTCAGCTTTTCCCATCAATCCTGGTATCATCTCGACTCCCCTGAAGTAACCTATCCTTCAATTTTATATTTAATGGTCTCGTAAAAAGTCTGAAAAGGCTATTTTCTGTCATTCCTGCGCAAGTCCCGCCCTTTGCGGGATATTTTCATGTAGTTAGAATTATCTGGATTCCCGTTTTCACGCCTGCGCGCTGCTTGCGCTACGGCGCGCAAGCACGGGAATGACGACTTTTTACGATTCCATCATATTTAAAACTCCGTCAATATCTCATCATCATAAATCTTTTCCAGTCTCTCCTTATGAGTGGACTCCTCCCGGGCGAGAATCAGCAACAATTTCTTCAGGTTTGGATCCGTAACAAGTTTTGCGGTGGAGGCATAAAGCTTCTGGGACTTCTCCTCATTCTTAATCGCCATTCGGAGAAGTTCCTCATAGGTCAATCCCGGGCCGAAAGGGATATCATCCATCCTTTCGCTCATACCCAGTCCTTTATTTTCTTTCAATCTCATCTGGCCCATTTTTTTCAAATCAAACCCCTCAAGCTTCTTCTTATGTATTTCCTCTTCTCCGGCCAACTCTTCAAAGAATTTCTTGACCCCGGGGCTCGCCCGGTCTGCGGCGATTCTGTAAGCGGTTGCCGCATCAGCCTCCTTCCGGATAGCAAATCTTAAAATTTCTTCCAGGCTATTCAGTCTCATCTTTTTCCTCCTCCTGAAAAAACATCTTCACTTCAGCCACAATCCTCTCTGCCTTTTCGCAAAATTCTTCCGGAACCATCACCCTTCCCCACCCCTTCTGGGGAATGTAAAGCCCGTCATAGGCCGTATCAAGAAAGGAGTTGATCATATATGGAATTCCCGCTTCTTGAAGGGCTTGAGAAATTCTATCCCCTTCAAATCGATTTTCGATCGTCCCCGCCTTCACCCATTCGCCCATAGATTCCATGATTTTTATTATATAATGAATTAAGCAATAACCCAAAGAATATTTTTTCAATCGCTCTTTTTTATTAACAGTCTCATAATAATAACGACATTTATTTGCAAAATCCCTCCCTACCTCCCCTGCCTACCGGCCCCGGTCCCGACCGAGGGCGGGGCAGGCAGGCTTTGCCAAAGGGAGTCCCGCGTTTCGCGGGATTTGACAAAGAGGGGCGAGGGGGGGGGATTTTCCAATGCCGATGTCAAACCAATTCTGAGACCTTTTTTGATCCAGGGACTGGCGTGAAAAAATCAGTTGAAAAATATATAATTGAGATTATAATGGAATGGTCCAAATCCAAATTGACCGCAGGGAGGCGATATGGCCACGAAGAAGGTGGATGAAAAATCTTTTGGGGCAAAGATGAAACAACTCCGGCAACTGAGGAAGATCTCTTTTGAAACCCTCGCCAATAAAACCGGGCTTTCACACCGTTATCTCCGGGAGATCGAAGAGGGAAAGATCATCCCTCCTGTATCCGCGGTGATCCAGATTTCAAAAGCCCTATCGATCGATTCCGGCTCTTTTCTCTCTGCCGAGGAACAGGAGGTCTTAGCCAAGAAAAGGAGGGAGAGTTTTTATAAACGAACCCAGGTTTACTCATACAAGACCCTCACTCCCGATGCAGAGACGAAACATATGAAGGCCTTTCTCGTCACAATCGATCCCCGGCAGGATCATCGGATGGTCGATTACCGCCATGAGGGGGAGGAATTCATCTATGTCTTAAAAGGGGAGGTGGAGGTCAGGGTAGGTGAAAATCAGAATCATCTCAAGAAAGGGGAGACCCTCCATTTTGATTCAGGCATTCCCCACAAGCTTCGCAATCTGGGCAATGAGGAGGCCAAACTCTTAGTGGTGCTGTATACTCCTTGATTCGATTTCGGATTTCGGAATGCGGAATTCGGATTAAAATTTCAATTTTCAGTTTGAATGCCCACAACTTTAGTTAATTCGTTTCTTATACTCCGCAATCGCCAATCCGCAATCCGCAATTGGGTTATTCTCTCCAGTTCCTGGGGACGCCTGCGAAGGAGGCCTTCCGTTCTAATTCACTCAGTTGACTCTCAAAATATCGGATCGCATTATTGATCCGGTTCACCTCTGCCCGCGATCCCCGGCTTTCATAATTTGTCTTTAGCCTTCTTAACTCTTCCAGATTCCGGTTATAAAACCTGAACTGACCGATCCAGTATTCCCTGCTGTATCCGCCGGGCCGGTCGGGTGACGGTGTTCCTTGCATAGAAAAGAGCGTCATCTTTCCGTTGAGGGAATCGATCACCACCTTGAACTTATTAAGAAAGGAGTTTCCTAAGAGGCCTTGATAGGTAGGCATGGTATAGACCAGAGCATCTACATTTTCCACCTCTGCCTTTCCCACCTGGAGCGACCTCAAGGTTACCAGCGGGGTGAGAATCACATCGCTCACACTTGTCACGCGAATAAAAGGGGTCTGGTCGTTAATTGGGATGCCCAGTTCATTGGCAATCTGCCGGCTGATGAGAGTAAAACTTGCCCCTGTATCCACAATAAAATATTGCTTCACACTTCCATTCAGGACAACCTCTGTGAGCCAAAGCTCATGTCTCCTGAAAAGATTCACTTCATATCCCTGAGTTTCGATCGGGGTTGGAGAAGAAGTGATCCCGGGAGCAGTTTTGGGCCTCTCCTGAGTCTCTGGCACAGAGACCTCTTTCATCTCTTTGGGAGCCTTCCGCATCTCGGCATCGGAGCGGTATTTCTCCGGAACCTTTAAAAGATCGTCGGCAAAATGGAGCGTCCCCTTCTCATCCACCCACTTATACATCTCTCCATAACAGGGGGTGACAAATAGAATTAAAATGATGAGGGAGGGGATAAAGCCTTTCGCTCTCGTTTTCATACTTATTTAAAGCATTTTACTTTTTGTAAAAAGAGTTGTCAATTGCCCTCCTTAAACTCTTCTGCTATAATTTTTTTAAATGAAAACCTACTCCCTCCATCCCGAATCGATTCGAAACCTCTTTAACAACATCGCTCCCACTTACGATCTTCTCAATCACCTTCTCAGCCTGAGGAGAGACCTCTACTGGAGGAAGATGGCGGTTCGGGAATTCAAAGGATACAATGGCTGGATGCTCGATATTGCCACCGGCACAGGAGATGTGGTGATTGAAATGATCCGTCAGGAGGGTCACGAACGAAAGGCCTTCGGAATAGACTTCTCATAACCGATGATCAGAAGGGCCCGGGAAAAACTTTCGAAGAAGGGACTTCTCCGGAGAGTCGGCCTCGGCCTTGGAGATGCCCTGTCCCTTCCTTTCCGGGAAAACACCTTCAGCGGTTCGATGATCGCTTTTGGTCTGAGAAATATTGTGGAGAAACAACAGTCTCTCTCCGAAATGGTCCGTGTGGTGAGGCCGGGCGGGAAGGTCGTGATCCTTGAATTTACCTTTCCACAGAAAGGGCTGATGAGAAGGCTCTATCCCGTCTATTTTAAAAGAATTCTTCCCCGAATTGGCGGGTTTATCTCCGGCGATAGGAGCGCCTATGCCTATCTTCCCGAATCCGTCCTTCATTTTCGATATGCCGAAGAGTATGAGGGATTGATGAGGAAATCCGGATTGGCAAATGTACTCTCCCGGCCGCTGACGGGAGGGGTTGCCTCCATTATATCCGGAATGAAAAAAGAGATTTCTGAAAAACCCCAAAATCTCTGATTACAAAGATTATGGAATGATTACACCGATTTAAAAAGCGGTGAAAGTAAAGAAAAATCTATGTGATCATTTTTTTGAATCTTTGTAATCAAGAGAACAAAGGGTAGTGAGTTCTCGTAAAGATTGATGATTCGCCACTTCTCCCTCTCAGACCTGAACGCCATTCTCAAAATCGAACGAGAATCCTTCCCGAAATCCCCCTACGACCGGATGACCTTCATCCACCTCCACTCCCTTTACCCTGAACATTTTCTTGTCTATACCGGAACCACCGGTGGCAAAGAGGACCGGATCTGGGGTTACATCATCTTCTCTCCGGAGGGACATATCATCTCTCTTGCCGTTCTTCCCCCGCAGAGAAAAAAGGGGATCGGGAAAGAACTTCTCCGGAAGGCGATGGAGACTCCTCATTTGAAAGGGTTGCAGGCGGAGGTGAGAAGAAGCAATCTCGGAGCACAGGCATTTTACTCACGCATGGGATTCCGGATCGTCGGCGCCGTCCCGAACTACTACGGGAACGAGGATGCCCTCGTCATTCAATGGACGCCCTCCGTGTAACCCCTCAGAAAGCGTGAAAAAATCGCATTTCCGGAATCGGCATTGTTCCGGCCTATAGGGTTGGGGGGATCGGAGAAGCTTTAGGGCGGAACCTCTAACATTAAACTACGTTGCCTAAACCCGGATCATACCGCTATCTTACTGAAAACGAAGGTTACCCATAATATTTAATGACCCGCCTTCTAAAGCTTGGACAAGACCCCCAATCCTGTAGGCCGAGGCACAATGCACCAACTTTTTCACGCCTTCTGAAGGGTTACCCCTCCATTCTCAAATCACATTGACAAGAGTAGGACTCTCTGTTATTGGGTTAATGGAAAATTGAACCCACAGGAGGATCTATGAGCGGAATTTTTGGTATCGTCTCGAAAAAAAACTGTGCTGACAGGCTCCTTTACGGGATTGATTATCATTCCCATATGGGGACCGAATACGGAGGCATGGCGGTCATGGGCAGACAGTTCCACCACTCCATCCATGACATCAGTAAGAGTCAGTTCAAATCCAAGTTTTATGATGACTATAAAACGATGAAAGGCCCTATGGGGATCGGAGTGATCAGCGATAGGGATCCCCAACCCTTGATCATCGGATCCAGGTTCGGCAATTTCGCTATTGTCGTGGCAGGGCTGATAGAGAATGTGAATGAATTGGGCTCAGAACTTCTCAAAGAGGGGGAGACCTTTGGTGAGATGTCAAGCGGCGGAATTAACTCCGTGGAATTGATCGCCAAACTCATCACCAGGGGCCGCACCCTCCTCGAAGGGATCGAGGGAGTCTATGAGCGGATCAAAGGCTCTGCTTCCATCCTCCTTCTGAAAAAAGAGGGGATCTATGCCGCCCGGGACCGTTTGGGTCGAACCCCTCTGGTGATCGGAGAAAAAGATGGGGAGTATGCGATCGCTACAGAGACCTGTTCCTTCTTGAATTTAGGTTTTCGAATCAAAAAGTATCTTAACCCGGGTGAGATCGTTTCCATTGGAAAATCGGGATTGGAAGAAAAGGCGCTTGGAAAAAAGAGGAACCAGATCTGTGCCTTTCTATGGATTTATACCGGTTACCCTGCTTCGAGTTACGAAGGCATCAGTGTCGAGTTGGTCAGGGAGCGATGTGGAAGATCTCTGGCAAAAAATGACGACGTCAAGGCAGACCTTGTGGCAGGTGTTCCTGACTCCGGCGTGGGTCATGCCATTGGATATGCAATGCAATCTGGATTCCCCTACCGAAGGCCACTGGTAAAATATACGCCCGGATACGGAAGGAGCTACACTCCCCCTTCCCAAGAAATGCGAGATCTTGTAGCGACGATGAAACTCATTCCTGTCAAAGAGGTGATCTGTGGAAATCGGATTGTTCTTTGTGAAGACTCCATCGTCAGGGGAACCCAATTAAAGAACTACACGATCAAAAAACTTTGGGAGTGCGGAGCCAAAGAAGTTCATATCCGACCCGCCTGCCCTCCTCTGATGTTCCCATGCCGGTTTGCCCTTTCGACCCGCTCCATTGAGGAACTGGCCGCTCGAAAGGCCATCCGGGCCCTCGAGGGAAAAGATATCGAAGACGTCAGGGAATATATCGATCAGCAATCAAAAAAATATAAACGGATGGTGGATTGGATTGTGAAGGACCTGGGAGCAACCACATTGAAATACCAAAAAATTGAGGATATGGTGAAAGCGATCGGTCTTTCTCGTGAAAAACTCTGTCTCTATTGTTGGAGGGGAGACTACGATATTTAAATTCGGATTTCGGATTGCGGATTTCGGAGTTTAATTCCGCACTCCGCATTCTGCATTCCGCAATTGTTTTATTTAGAAAACCTCACTATATCGCCCACCCGGATCCCGTTTCGAGAAAACCATCTTTTATTCATCTCCAGGGCATAGAGGATTGGTTTGGGCGGCGGGTGAGAGGTCAGGGTCAGGGGTTTCATATCCGTGATCTTTACAATCCGGCCCTCCCTGTCGATGAAGGCAATGCTAAGTGGGATGAGGGTGTCTTTCATCCAGAAACTATGATACCCCTCTTCCTCGAAGATAAAAAGCATTCCCTCTTCCTTCCCCAGATGCTTTCTCGCCATTAATCCGACGACTCTCTCCTCAGGGGTCCTGGCCACCTCCACCCGGATCTCTTTCTCTTTGATGTAAAGGGGAATCTTTGGGAGGCCCTGGGAATGGGCAAGGTCTATCAGGAGAAAAAAAAGAAGGAAGAGGATCGTCTTAATCCTTCGGCCCGGAGACATATCTCTCTTTCTCATCCGATCCCCTTTTCTCGATCTGGTCAGCGAGCCTTCGGATCTCATCCCTGATCTTGCCGGTATTCCACTGGATAAATAACACCCAGAGGGGGAGGAGAAGCCAGATGATCAGAAGGATTCCCAGAAAGATGAGCATAGCAACGCCGAGTCCTAAGGGAAGTTCCTTAAAAATCTGCTCAAAATACCATTCCATGCTATCTCAAGACCTCCTTCGTCTGTTGTAGGTTGTCTGTTGTCAGTCGTCTCTTGCTCAGAGGTTTCTCCTGTATTTCCTGCTCTCTGCCTGCTGCTTACTGCTTTCTTCTATTTCTGCTGTTCTCCTCCCACATTCTTCCTCAGTTTTTCATTGATCTTGATGATCTCGTTCACATCCGAACCGCTCAACTCCCAGGAATAGTTATCTTTTCCATCCCGCTTCAACTTGATCTTCACCTCGGGAGGAAGGGGCTCTGCCTTCTCCACCTTCTCTTTTTCCACGGTAACTTTTGGAACCGGTAAAACTTCGGGCTTTCCCTGTGAGGAGGAAGGCTTCCCATCACAGGCCACCGTGAAGGCCAGCAGGACACAGACAACGATAATTTGCTTCATCGATCTCTCCGCTTCGTGAAAGGGCCTACTCCATTTTTATCAGTTGATGGCACCCTTTTAGAAAATCTTCTTTGGACCCGGCATCCTGGGGATAAGAGTAAGTTTTGATTTGGACCTCTGTCCCCTTTGGAACATGCCCCCCTTGAGTCAACTTCACTTCAACCCTTTCGCCAATCTCCCTGGCCAGCTTCTCATCAATGAATGAGAAGATGTAAATAAGGCTGTTTGGGAAAGGGACGATGTTGTCGACGGAACGGACCATCTTCTGGATCGCATATTTCACGCTCCCCCAGGAGTCATGGCTCAGCTCCATTTCCCGTTTCATCTTCGGGTCCCAGAACTTTACCCGGATCATCGAAAAAAAGAACCCATCCTTTTCGGCCTCTTCCAGCATCGGCTGGATGAGAAGCTGGAAGATGTTATTCACTACAAGAAGGGGCAGAGTGAAGACGAATGAAGTCCCGCTCCCCAGCCGGCTCTCTGCCTGGATGGAGCCTTTATGCCCCTCGATGATCTCTTTGGTGATGGCAAGTCCCAGGCCCGATCCCATGGAGATTCCCGTGCTCTGTCCCTGATAGAACCGGTCAAATACTCTGGGTAAGTCCTCTGGGGGAATTCCGATGCCTGTATCACTCACCACCACCTTCAGGTAGTCCCGTTTTTCAGTGACCCCTCTCGTATCGATCGTTATCTTGCCTGCGGTTGGAGTGAACTTCATCCCATTGTTGATGAGATTGATCAATACCTCCACCAATCGATTCCGATCGATCAAGACCTGAGGCATATCCGGGTCGAGCCTGTTCTCAAGGGTAACCCTCTTCTCTTCGAGCGCATGAGCCAGTGTCATCGATGCATCTTCAACAACCTCCATCAGACGGGCAGGCTCAAACTTCAGCTGCAGGCCTTTCCCGGACTCGATTCTTGAAAAGTCCAGAATCGTATCGATGAGGTTCGTCAGTCGCAAAATATTTTTATGGGCGATGCCCAGATACTCCCTCTGGTCTTCGGTGAGGGTTCCCCCGTGCCCTTCGAGCATGAGGGAGATAAACTCTTTGATGACGGTCAGAGGGGTCCGGAGTTCATGCGAAAGGCTGGAGACAAAAATGGACTTCAGGTTGTCGAGCCTTTTAAGATCTTCATTCACCTTTTCCAGTTCCACTGACTTCTGTTTCAAATCCCTGATGAGCCCTCTCTCACGGACCACCCGGTTCAATTTGGCCCTCATCTCATCAAGGGAAAAGGGTTTGGAAACATAATCCGTTGCTCCGGATTCGACCACGTCTGTGAATGTATAGGAGACTCCGTGGCCGGTCATGGCAATAATATGGATGTCGGGAAATTCGGCCCGCACCGTCTTCATCAACTCAAACCCATCCATCTCGGGCATCTTAATATCGGTGATTAAAATGGTGAAAGGTTCATTCCTTAATCGCTCCAATGCCTCCCTGCCATTTTTGGCTGTCATCGCCTCGAAACCGATATGGCCCACATATGAGGCAACCATATCCAGAATGATGGTCTCATCATCTACGATTAAAATCCGTTCCTTTTCCACCGGCACCGACCTTTCCTTCTGGAGAAAGAATATTCTTTTTATTGAACAATTTCAACAAAAATTAAGCGACTACTGCATTCCCTCAGTTATGGAAGTAATTTCATTTCATTGATAGTAGGAGTCGATAGGCGGGGCCTGCTGCAGGTCTAACCCCGCTTCCAACATAGGCGGTACAGGAATGTCCCGCCTATCAAGTCTAATTAAATTTTTATCAGGAATTTTGTGACTCCCCGTAACTGAGGCCTTACAGATTACTTACCCTCCGGTTCCTTCCTCCAATTATTAAAATAAATCCAGAATCGTTCAGAGGTCCCCTGCGGCAGATTGAGAAAATGGGACCCCACTGGAACCGACTCCTCTGTGAGGTGGAGGTTCATCTCTTTGATCTCCTTGTAATAACATCCGATGGCCCTGGCCACCCCCAAAAGGGGAAGGGGTTGTTTCAGTTCAATCTGGACTCTTTCCAACTGCAGGGGGTCATAGAAGTCCCGATCTTCAAGATAAAAACCATACTTTCCGGGATCGGAGAGGATGATCTTTGCCGCCGCAATCTTATAGACATATCGCTCTGTCTCCATGGGAAGGTCGAGGTAGAAATAGTTCTTCGCCTTCTGGAATTCGATCTCCCTTCTGATACGGTTTTCTCCCGCATTATAGGCTGCCATCGCCAAGGCCCAGCTTCCGAATTCTTCATAGAGGTTTTTCAGATAGGTCAGCCCTCCTTCCGTTGCTTTTAAAAAGTCGAAACGCTCATCGAGGGTCTTGTTTCTCCTCATTCCATACTTCTCCCCTGTGGAGGGGATGAACTGCCAGACCCCTGCCGCTCCTGAGGAGGAGACCGCATGAGGCCGCAGGCTGCTTTCCGTAATGGCGACATACTTCAAGTCGTCAGGGAGGTTCCACTCCCTCAGCCTCTTTTCGATATGGGGGAAGTAGCGGCGTGCCCGCTTCATCCATAAGAGGATCTGAGCGTTACTATCCAGAGTCACGATGAATTCCCGGTCCAGATTTTCCCATACATTTCCGTCCTCCAGGGGAATTCTCTCTCCGCATAAGGTCACTTCTTTGGGAAGCTTATAGGAAGAAAGAGGTGGGCGAGCCTGAATATTTCTGAAATGCTTTTCCAGGAATACGATCTCGGAGCGAAGTTTGGAGATAGACTCCTCAAGGGTTTTGACTCTTTCTGCCAACGCCTCAACCTTCTCTGAAGACTCTCTTTCGATGATAATCTTCTGGGGTTCGGATTCCTTCTTGGAGGATCGGTCCATGGCACAACCGGAGACCAAAAAAGAAATCAATAACACAAACCCGATTGTTTTCAGATTCTTCATCTTTCAACAGCCTCTTTCAAAAACCCGCCTTCCCCCAGTAAATACCACAATTCCCCTTTAAGTTTCAATGAGCATGGGGTCAGGCCTGCAATCATGCAATTAACCTTTTAAACAAAATCAGTTGCAGATACATAAGCATGAATTCATTGCCAGCGCATTACTAAAGATTGAAGAATCCCCGCCCGCATAGACACTTAAACGCCTATTTGGACCTTTCATTTCCCTAAACCCTTTCCTTCAACTCTCTATTTGACAAAACCTTCGAAGAAGTAATAATTTAAAACTGATCCTTTTTCTGAGGAGGACTTCTGGGCGCGCAAGTGAAACATCCGCTGAAGATCTCTGTGGGCATTGTGGACCGGCAGGCCGAAATCTCAGGCTATCTGGACGGAAATTTCTTTGGAGATGAATTCGGCCCTGTATCAGGCCGGTTTTCGGCAAAGGTCATGGAAGAAGCGATCGTGCTCTTCAATCAGGCCCATCGCCAAATTTTTCGCTCTCCATCGATCAGGCTCAGGGCCGAGAAAGGGTCTTTCTTCTCGCTTTTTAATGTCACCATCGGAAACCGTTTCCACTGGGAGAGGACGGAAGACCAAACCTTTCAGGGAAGCCTCATCCTCCGGCTCCGTAAGGAGGGGATGATCTGCGCCATCAATGAAATCCCCCTGGAGGATTATCTGATAAGTGTGATCTCTTCGGAGATGGGTGGTGAAGCTCCGATGGAATTTCTGAAAGCCCACGCCATCCTATCCCGGAGCTGGCTTCTGGCGGCGCTTGATCGAAAAGAGAAGACCAAAGGACCGTCCATACAACCGAAAAAGATGACAGAAGGAGAGATCATTCGATGGTATGACCGACAGGACCATGACCTCTTTGATGTCTGCAGCGATGATCACTGCCAACGCTACCAGGGCACCAAGAAGATCGTATCCAAACAGGCTAAAGAAGCTGTCCGGAAAACCCACGGGATGGTGATGATTTTTCAGGATGAAGTCTGTGATGCCAGATATTCCAAGGCCTGTGGAGGGATTACAGAAAACTCTGACACAGCCTGGAATGATAAACCAGTCCCATATCTGACAAGCATTCCGGACGCACCGTTTCCTCATCAACAGATCAGGACAGAGAAAGAGGCTTCACGCTGGATACTTTCGAAACCTGAGGTCTACTGCCATACAACGGATGAAAGCCTTCTTCAAAAGATACTTCCGGGTTTTGACCGGGAGACAAAGGATTATTTCCGCTGGAGGGTCGAATATTTTCGGACAGAATTGGAAGAGATCCTGCGAGAAAAATCGGGTTTTGATTTCGGGACCCTGAAGGAAATCTTACCCCTTAGACGCGGTCCTTCGGGCCGAGTCTCCCGATTGAAAATCGTCGGTTCGAAGAAAAGTATGGTCGTTGGCAAGGAACTCGAAATAAGGCGCTGGTTCTCCCGGAGTCACCTATACAGCAGTGCCTTCATTGTGACGTCTGATGCCGAGAGATTTGTTTTTCATGGTGCTGGCTGGGGACACGGCGTGGGACTCTGTCAGATCGGCGCCGCTGTCATGGCAAGCCGCGGGTTTTCAGCAGAAGAAATCCTGAGGCATTATTTCAGGGACGTGGAAATAAAGAAAATCTATTGAAGAAATGAAGCTGGAATAATGGAATGATGGAATATTGGAAGAATGGGAACAAATCGAAACCGACATCGCGAAATCCATGGGCATGGGTTCCTTCTCTATACATAGCCGAGGGAATCCCTTATACCATGGCGATGACGGTCTCGGTCGTCCTCTACAAGCGCCTTGGCATCTCAAACACCGACATTGCTCTTTATACAAGCTGGCTCTATCTTCCCTGGGTCATCAAACCTCTCTGGAGTCCCTTTATCGACCTTTTCAGAACGAAGCGCTACTGGATCCTTCTAATGCAACTGGTCATCGGGGCGTCACTGGCTTCCGTTGCGTTCACTATTCCAGCTTCACGTTTCTTTCAGTATACCCTTGCCTTCTTCTGGTTGATGGCCTTTAGCTCGGCAACCCATGACATCGCTGTGGACGGCTTCTACATGCTCGGGCTTCGGGAGCATCACCAGGCCGCCTTTGTCGGAGTGCGAACGACTTTCTACCGTATCTCCATGATCGCCACTCAGGGCGGGCTGGTCATCCTTGCGGGCACCCTCGAAGGAAGTGGTTACGATATTCCCATGGCCTGGGCCATTGCTTTCTTTGTGTCGGCTTGCGCCTTTTCGGCCCTCCTCCTTTATCATTCTTTTATTCTTCCCTATCCAGCTTCAGATCGTCCGGTATGTCACAAACCTTCAACTTCCATCCCCCTGGAGATCCTCCACACTTTCAGCCTCTTCTTCAGAAAAAAGGGGATCGTTACCATTCTTGCTTTCCTTCTCTTCTACCGGTTTGCAGAAACCCAGATCGTCAAGCTCATCGCCCCCTTTCTGCTCGACCCTCGCACAAAGGGGGGGCTGGGGCTCACCACATCTGAAGTGGGAATCATCTACGGCACGGTGGGAATTATTTCACTTATGCTTGGGGGACTTCTTGGCGGGTATGCCATTTACAGAAAAGGACTCAAGTTCTGGATCTGGATCATGGTCTGCGCTGTGCATCTGCCGGACCTCGTCTATGTCTATCTCTCGCAAACCTTGCCTGACAATTTTTATTTGATCAACCTCTGCGTTGCCGTGGAGCAATTCGGTTATGGCTTTGGTTTTACAGCCTACACGATGTTCATGATCATGGTATCAGAGGGGGAGTATAAAACGGTTCACTACGCCATCGCCACGGGAATCATGGCACTGGGGATGATGGTGCCCGCCATGCTCAGTGGCTGGCTTCAGGAACAGATGGGTTATCCGAACTTCTTCCTCTGGGTGATGGCCGCAACCATCCCAGGGTTTATCGTAACAGGGCTCGTAAAGATTGACCCGGAATTCGGAAAAAAGAAGGAGATGAGGTGATGGGGTGATAGGGAGATGGGGCGATAAAACAAGACAAGCGGATTCTTTCACCCTACCCCCCAACCTCCCCATCTCCCCAATTGCTCGCTGGAGCAAGCAGTGAGATTCCTGTTTTAAGCAAGGGCGAGAAGTAAAGTGTCATTAAAGAAACGACGATTCAAAACCGCCTTCATCCTTGGTGCCGGACTGGGAACAAGACTTCGGCCTTTGACTGAGGAATGCCCGAAGCCGCTCCTGGAGATCGGAGGACGACCCATCATCACCTATGCAATGGATCATCTTCTGAAAGTCGGTATCGATCGTTTCGTCGTCAACACTCATCATTTGTCAGAAGTCTACCTGAAAAAGTTTCCCAATAGGGAATGGCGTGGCGTGCCTATCATCTTTCGCTACGAGCCCGTCCTTCTTGATACAGCAGGAGGACTAAAAAACATTGAAGATCTTCTGGACGAGGATGAGGCCATTTTCTGTTACAATGGCGATGTGATGACCGATCTTCCGTTACAGAGGCTCCCGAAGGCCCATGAGCAGAGACGACCGGAGGTGACGCTTGCCCTGCGAAGTAGCGGCCCTCTTCTCAATGTGAACATCAATAAGGCTGGTGAGATATGTGATCTCCGGCACACCCTGGGGAACCCGGGAGTTCAAAGCTGTCTCTTTACTGGGGTCTATACTGTCGAGACATCATTCCTCCGGTTTCTTGAGGCCGGCAAAATTGAATCTATTGTCACTGCATTTATTAGAAGAATCGTCGAAAAACCGGGGTCAATTCTTGGTATCGTCATAGACGAAGGCCAGTGGCACGACATCGGCTCCATCGAAGCCTACGAAAGAATAAAAGGGCATTGGGCATAGAGCAGAGCGCATAGCGTAACTGAAAAACTATGGACTATCTTCATGGTACGTGGGCTACAATGAAATCACAGGAAGACCTGATCCGTTTTAGTCGGAAGGCCCTGGGACTCACTCAATCCATTTCTATAGAACTTGCTCCATTGGAAGGGAGAGGTTCGGACAGGACTTTTTACCGGCTGACATGGGACCGTAAAGATTCAGCCATTCTGATCCATTATGATCCGAAGCGTGTCGAGAACACTTATTACGCCGACATTGCCATATTTCTCCGGAGCATTGATGTCCCGGCGCCCAGGCTGATCCGGCACGATCCAGCCGGCTGTCTCATTGCCATGGAAGACCTCGGAGATACGGATCTCTGGTCTCTAAGGAACGCCCCCTGGAAAACTCGACGGACTCTTTATCAAAAAACACTTACCATCATTTACAAACTCCACTGCTTCCCCGAAGAGGACTTCCCTTTTGCACGTGTGAGGCTCATGGAGGGCTTTGGCCCTGACCTCTATCGCTGGGAGCGGGATTACTTCAGAGACTATTTCGTCAGGAATGTCTGCGGGATCGAACTTGAGCCTTCTGTCGAACGCGAACTCGAAGTGGAGCTTTCCGGTCTGGCGGAACGGCTTATAAGAACAAAACGCTCTTTCATCCACCGGGATCTGCAATCCCAGAACGTGATGATCCGCGACGGAGAACCCTTTCTCATCGACATCCAGGGGATGCGTTTCGGAAGCCTCTTCTACGATCTTGGCTCGCTTCTATGTGATCCTTATATCAATTTTTCAAGCAATGAGCGAGAGGAGCTGCTTGCTTTTTATTACGGACTGTTGAAAAGGGATATTGATTGGGTCACCTTCCAGAGTACTTTCTGGGAAACTTCGGCACAGCGCCTCATGCAAGCCCTCGGAGCCTATGGATTTTTGGGTCTCAAGAAAGGGCTTAAAGCTTTTTTTGAACATATCCCTGCTGGAGTTCAAAATCTTCATCTTGCGGCTTCTCAGGTAGCATCCCTCCCCTGTCTCCAAGAACTTGCCGTGGGGTGCCAGAGGGTGATCGAGCAAAAGGGAGGACATTCTTGAAGCCTTTCACTATCGTCATCCCTTACAGGCCAGAACCTTTTTTTAAGAAAATCCTGCTTTCTCTAAGGGAATCACACTTGGTCGAGCGGATTATGATTTTGAGTCAGGAGTCGATTCATTTCCATATGGATAAGTGCCATCTTCTTGTTACAGAACCCCTTCCCTCTCACAAAACACTCGACCTGATTCTGGATGGAATCCGAACGAAGTATCTTCTTCTTTTACCAGAGGCTCAGCAAATTTCAATCGAACCTAAAATCATGGAGAGATTTCTAGAGGCGGCTGAGTCTACCAAAGCAGGCCTGGTCTATTTCGATTTCTATGACCAAAGCGAACAAGGGAAAACCAACCATTCGCTCAATGACTATCAATTGGGAAGTGTGCGTGATGATTTTGACTTTGGGGCCATGATTCTCTTCTCGGTCCACGCCGTCCGGAAAGCTCTGAAAAAATACGGTCCCATCCCAGAAGTTAAATTTGCAGGCCTTTATGATCTTCGCCTGAAGGTCTCTATCGACCACTCAATCTATCATCTGCAGGAGCCACTCTATACCGTCATTAAATCAGATGAGCCCTTGAGCAAGGATAAATTATTTTCATATGTCGATCCCCAAAATCAGGCTGCCCAGAAGGAAATGGAGACTATCTTCACGGATTACCTGAAGAGGATTGGGGCTTATCTGCCACCTCGTTTCAAGGAAGTCGAGCAGACCAACGGACCCTTTCCGGTGGAAGCCTCCGTGATCATCCCTGTGCGGAACCGGAAAGAGACGATTGGAGACGCCGTCAAAAGCGCCCTTTCGCAGGAAACCGATTTTCCATTCAACGTTATCGTTGTGGACAACCACTCGACAGACGGAACAACGACTATCCTCTCCGATCTCTCCAGGCAGTATTCTAACCTGAAGCACATCGTTCCGAAGAGGACTGATCTTGGCATCGGTGGTTGCTGGAATGATGCCCTTCAGCATAAAGCCTGCGGCCGTTATGTCGTTCAGCTCGATTCGGACGATCTCTACAACGGCAACCGCACCCTCCAGAAGATGGTGGACATGCTGCGTCAGGGAAATTTCGCCATGGTGATCGGCTCCTATACCCTCGTCGATTCCAAGTTGGAGGAGATTCCGCCCGGCCTCATCGATCACCGCGAATGGACTGATGAGAACGGTCACAACAATGCGTTGCGCATCAACGGTCTGGGCGCCCCAAGGGCTTTTAACACCGGTCTCATGCGGAAAACCGGATTTCTCAATGTGAGTTACGGTGAGGATTATGCGGCTGCCCTGCAGATCTGCAGGGAATATCGGATCGGGAGGATCTATGAGAGCCTATACCTCTGCCGACGCTGGTCGGGCAATACAGACGCAGGGCTTAGCATCGAAGAAGAAAATCAAAAGAACGCCTTCAAAGACAAGATCCGCTCCGCTGAAATTCTTGCCCGGCAAAAGATGACAAAAGAAAGAGAGTCGGAATAACTCCCTCTTTCCAATATTCCATTTCATTGGCACTCATGGGAATGATCATCCCGCATTAGAGGGAACGCTTATCTTTGCCCATCGGCTAATTTCAGATACCGAACCAATGCAGCGCCTCCGGAAATCAATCCTCCGAAGACGATGAATCCGAGAAAAAATAATTTTGCCTCTCCGGCAAGGCCAAGACCGGCAGTGCCCGCCCCTCCCCCTATGAGAAAACCCAGCGGTACAGTCAGCGAGATAGCTACATTCTTGATATGAGGGGATCCTATCCTTGTAAGGGCGGCAAAACCCGCGGGGAAGAAAGCGGTGGCAAGGATGGGCTGCAGAAAGATGATCGGTAGGATCCATGACACAGGTACGATTCCGATCATTGCTGTGGCCAGGCCCGAAGTTAAAAAGACGATCTTCAAAGTCTGTTTCACGCCCAGACGATCTGTCATCCATCCTGCAAGAAAGGAGGTGGCCAGGGGCGATATTCTCGAAAGGGCAAGCAATGTATTCGCCCAGGTCCGATCCATCCCTTTCTCCGAAACCAGATAGAGGGGGAGCATCGAATAGACGCCGAAACTCGCACCCACACCTAAAGAGAAGAAGGCCATCATCAGCAACAGAGAGGGTTCTTTCAGTATGCTCTTTAGAGTCCTTAAATTAGGGGCTTCACCGGAGAAATTCCCTCCCTTTCCCCAAAGGGCAAAGACCGCTCCCGCCATCAAAGAAGCCACCCCGATGACGATCAATATGCCCTGCCATGAACACCATCCCAGGAGAATCTCCGTGAGAAGGGGGGCCACGATAAAACCAAGATTGGGAGCCAGTTCATGAATAGCAATGGCCTTCCCCCAATGGCGCTGACTGACTAAACTCGTTAAGGTTGAAATTCCGGAGGGAAGATAGAATCCGGCCGCCAATCCCAAAAGGAAAAGCCCGGACCGGATCCCCCAGAGGTGATGGGTCGCGCTGACTAAAAAGAGAGCCCCGCCTACTGCGAAAGAAGAGAGAATGATCGCCCGCCTGTGTTCGAGACGGGAAGAGACGAAACCGGAGAAAAACAATCCCACACAATATCCCAGCGTGATGAGGAAAAAGAAGGACCCTGCCTCATCATGCCCTATCTTCAGATCTCCTTCCACCGTGGGCATCAGCGGAGAGAGAATAATCCTCGAAAGGAAGTTGATGAAGAAGATCCCGACGAGAAAGAGGAGCGGCCCCACATAGGGCAGAAAGGAATGGGAGGGATTTCTCTCCAGTTCTTCTGTATTTCGAATTCCAGCCTCTGACACAGTGATTCTTTTTCCTTTAGATCAAACAGGGATGTCTATCCGATGGCTTTTCAAAGAATCCCTGTCCAGGCTTATTCTTCAATATCATTTCCTTGTTCACCTTAACCTATTATTAGATTTATATCATCAAGTCAACCCGCTAATCCATTCAGGCATTACATTTTCCCAGTACATTTTTCCTTTGACATCCGTTGCTCTTCTTCCTATAATGTTTCCGCCAGAAAGGATTTTCGATCTTATGAAAGTTAGGGATATCTTGAATCGAATCCATTTAATCAGTGCTATTCTGGCATCCCTCTTTTTGGCATTCCTCCTGGTCATTATCTCTACCAATGTCATCATGAGATATTTCTTCGCTTCCGGGATCTCTTGGATGGAAGAGATCTCGAGTAATGTGCTCATGACAGCTTTCACCTTTTTGAGTATGGCCATCGGGGTCAAGCTCGATTCCCATATCAATGTCAACCTTTTTCCCAAAGGGACCCCCCAATGGGTTACCACGGTCCTGCTGAAGCTTAAACATCTGGTTCTAACTGTCATTGGTTTTGTTCTCTGTTATTACGGAATCTTGCTCATCATGGGGATCAAAGGGAGCATTGCCTCCATACCCAGCCTGCCTGCTTCCCTCCAATTTATCGTGATACCCCTGGCCGGCTTTTTGATCCTTTGCGATTCCGTCATGAACCTTCTCGGTGTGGAGAAAGATGATCACTATCTTGACCGAACATTTATGGGGGTCGGAGAGAAAAAATGATTGTTGACTCCGTAGGGATTGCTCTCTTACTGTGCATCTTTGGGGTCCTGGTTGTACTGCGGGTGCCAATCACCTTCTGCCTGGCCATCTCAGCCATCATCACGGGTTTCTATCTTCACGTCCCCCTTGAGGCCATCGTGAAGGTCATGGCTGACGGGGTCATGAATTTTTCCCTCCTGGCGATACCTTTTTTCATCATCATGGGAGAGATCATGAATGAAGGCGGTATCGCCCAGAGACTTGTCAACTTGGCCAATCTCCTTGTGGGAAGACTTCCGGG
>Ga0214473_10001701_pt1 | contig 28404 bp, 24 predicted proteins | sample RVTome_7_FD_203509 | JGI IMG/M metagenome (GOLD analysis project Ga0214473, IMG submission 203509) | Soil microbial communities from uranium-contaminated site in the Upper Colorado River Basin, Wyoming, United States - RVT98D197 | ecosystem: Environmental > Terrestrial > Soil > Contaminated >...
AGTATATTAAAATGCAAGGCGAAGAAGACAGCGGACAAGCCTTGCTTGAATTCTAAATGCTACGGGTTTTAACCCGTAGTAGTTTACTCATGGAGGAAAAGCGCAAAAAAAGGAGTATGTAAGTGGTTTGGTTACAAGGTGATACAGGAAGGTACAGGAAAAGGTGATTGACAATTTATTTTGAAAGTGGGAGAATTATAGCCTGAAAATGACAAGTAAATTGTAGCCGAAATTCGCGCCAAAGCGCGGATGCGGGGAACCCGAAATTTGGGGCGTATTCCTCGAAAGAGGATAGGGTACTTTCAAGCCCGAGCCCGTCAGCTAACCTCGCAGGCGTTTGAAAGGGCAATGGCGAAAAACAGGAAGCTGCCATGCCGGCAGCTTTTTTATTTCCCTTTGCCCCGAAAGGTAAAGGGAATATGAAGAATTTACGTAATTTCTTCAAGAATGTCACACCATACCAGATGCTTGTGCTCGGATATGCTTTTGCAACTGTGGCGGGAGCGATTCTTCTGGGCCTTCCGATTTCGACGGCATCCGGGCAGCGGCAGAATTTTCTTGATTCCTTGTTTGTGGCGGTCTCGGGCATAAGCACAACGGGGCTTACGGTTGTCGATGTCAGCAGCTTTTACAACAGAATCGGGCAGATGATTCTTCTGTGCATCTTTCAAATCGGTGGTCTGGGGTACATGACGTTTATAGTATTTTTCGCATCGGTTCTGGCAGTTCGGCTGCCGCTGGCGGCGACGACTGTAGCCAAGGAGTCGTTGTCAGGACCGAGTTACAGAACGCTTGGTCGTTTTTTCGTTTCGACGGTAATTTTCACGGCGATTTTTGAAATCGGCGGTGCGGCGATACTGACATTCTTCTGGTGGGATAAATTTCCGCACATAAAAGCGGTGTACGCAGCGGTATTTCATTCTGTTTCGGCTTTTTGCACGGCGGGTTTCAGTATTTTTCCCGATAGTCTTATGCAATACAAAAGTAACGTGCCTGTAAATCTGACTATTACGATAGTATCGATAGCAGGCGGAATCGGTTTTATAGTTCTGCGTGACCTTTATAGGTACGCAAGGAAAAAGATACGGAACGAATATCCGATGAGGTTATCGATACACACGAAAATCGTGTTGATTACCACGTTTGCAGTGATGCTCGCCGGTACGATTATCATACTATCAGCGGAGGAATGGAAACCGACAGAGACCGCATCTGACAGGATAATGGCTTCGGCGTTCCAGTCGATATCGGCATCGACAACGGATGGTTTTAATACAGTTGATATAGGAACAATGAGCGAGACGAGTCAGACATTTCTGATGGCGCTGATGTTCATCGGTGCATCACCGGGCAGCACCGGCGGCGGGATAAAGACAACGACATTCGGGCTGATATTGGTATTTTTGTGGTCGCAGCTTAAGGGTAGAGAGGCGACTATTAACACATTCAAAAGAGAAATCCCCACGGGTTCGGTGTATAGGGCATTCGGAATTTTCGCGTGGTTTATGGCGGTAGTGATAGGGGATATGATTATATTGGCAGCGACCGAAGAGGCTTCTTATTCGCAGGTACTGTTCGAGGCGGTAGCCGCACTTGGAAATACAGGTTTGTCCACGGGCATAACATCGAGCCTCAGCAACGTGGGAAAAGTTGTCCTGATAATCACGATGTTCATCGGCCGTGTCGGACCATTGACGCTCGGTTTCGCATTGGCAGGACGGCAAAAACCGTTATCTTATCAATATGCGAGAGAAGACATTTTTGTCGGATGAGATTTGTATGAATTTACGCCGTTAGTTCCAGGGGAAGCGGATGGCGCTGGTTCGGATGTCGAATTTTCGAGAGAGCACGTCAACGAGTGCTTCTGTTCTTTTTATCTGCAGTTCGGTAGGATGGGCGGATTTGCCATCGGAGACAACGCAGATGCGGATAGGTTGTCTGCCGTTGCGTGCTCCCCAGGAAGAAGCGGCGGCGTATTGCCTGTTCCATCTGTCAGTTGTCTGGACGAGGCCGTCATTGCCACCGAGGCCGTTGCAGATGACAAAGTGACAATTGAGGTCCTGGGAGTCGGCAAGGCCCGCGAGTGAGGCGAGCTGCTCGACGTTTCCTGCGTGTGTGCCGCTGTAGAAGATTTCGATACCGTTCCAATTCGCGGGCTGCTGGACGAGCGAAGTGAAGACAGTTTTTTCGATGGGGTCAAGACGGTAGTAGCTTGAAAGACAGAACGGGCCTGCAGACGGAGGGTTGTTACCGAGAGCCATAAGGACGACGGCGCCGACCGTCATAGACAGCAGAAGCGCAGCCAGAACTTTCGCGACGCGAGGATGACCAGTCATAATCTCTTTCTTGAAGGTCCTCCGAAACGGAATGGAGACCTGTTAAAAACAATAAAGAAACCGGCCGCTAAAATGCGGCCTTTCTTAAGCGAACATCGGCAGAAAAAGGGCTATAGCTTCAGTTTTTGGGGTAATTTTTTACAAAAATTTATTAAAGTTTTTGACGGGATGTATATGCGGACGTTGAGGGCAGGGAAGACGGCAAAAACTCTCCGAGCAGCAACCCTCAAGCAAGCTCGAGGCTAACCAAAAATATAAGGTAAAAAAGGTTTGACTAAAACTGGCGGTGCGGTTAAAGAGGCAAGAGAGTAAAAGTAGTGTTTTGTGTGCGTGCGGGGAGAGTGTGATATCGGTTTAAAAAATGAAGTAAAAAGGCGGAGATTATCGGCACAAGCGGTGCGAGCGAAGATTATCAGACGGAAAATCAGCGTAAGAAATATACAAAAATAAAAGATGGGAAATAAATTTCGAGCGTTAACTGCGGACGAGATTGTCGAATTGACCGCGCAGGGCTGTACCTGCGAGGACTGGTCGCACATCGAAGTTGCGGAAGGGTTCGACGCAGGGAAAATAAGCGACACGCAATTTTCAGGCAAGGTCCGGCTTGGAAGGTTTGATAATCATGTTTCGTTTTTCGGCGGAGTGACAAAGCCGTGCGGGATAAGCAATGCGAGGATTCATAACTGCATTATCGGCGATGATGTATATATCGATGAGATTGGCAACTACATCGCCAATTATGTGATTGAGGACGGAGTTGTAATAGAGAACGTGGATTTGCTGGCGGTGGAGGGGGAAAGCACATTCGGCAACGGAGTGGAGGTGACAGTTGTTAACGAGGCGGGCGGACGTGAGGTCCCTATTTACGACAATCTGTCGGCGCATACGGCGTATATAATCGCGTTTTACCGACACAGGTCCAAAGTGATTGAGAATCTTAAAAAGATGATTGGCGATTACACGCGGTCGGTGAAAAACACGATGGGAGCTGTCGGTAAGTGTTCGAGATTAATCAACTGCAGGATTATCAAGAATGTGAAGGTTGGGCCGGCGAGTGTGATTGACGGGGTGAACCGGCTTGAGAACGGGTCGATAAACAGTTGTGCGGAGGAGCCGATATATATCGGGCCTGGGGTATCGGCGGAGGATTTTATCGTCTGCTGCGGGTCGCAGGTAACAGACGGGACGATAATCTCGAAATGTTTTGTCGGCCAGGGGGCGACCTTAGGCAAGCATTACTCGGCGGAGAATTCCATCTTCTTCGCGAACTGCGGTGGCTTTCACGGTGAGGCGTGCGCGGTATTCGCCGGGCCTTACACGGTGACCCATCATAAATCGACGCTTTTGATTGCGGGACTATTTTCATTTTTGAACGCTGGCAGCGGGACGAACCAGAGCAACCATATGTATAAGCTGGGACCAACGCACCAGGGGATTGTGGAGCGAGGCTCGAAGACGGGCAGCGATTCGTATATGCTTTGGCCTGCGAAGGTCGGGGCGTTTACGGTGGTGATGGGCAGGCACTATCGCAATTCCGATACGTCGGATTTGCCGTTTTCATACCTTATTGAATACGAGGACGAGAGCATTCTTATACCAGGCGCGAATCTTCGGAGCGTAGGGACGGTGCGCGACGCGAAGAAATGGCCGAAGCGAGACCGGAGAAAAGGCCCGCGGAATCTTGATTTTATAAATTTCAAACTGCTTAGTCCGTACACGGTGCAGAAGATGCTCAACGGCTGTACGATACTGGCGAACCTGCAGGCGACTTCGGGGGAGCATACGGAATATTTTACGTATCACAGTGTCAAGATTAAAAATTCGTCGCTGGAAAAGGGAATGGGGCTTTACCAGATAGGGGCGGACAAATTTCTGGGCAACTGTTTGATAAAGCAGCTTGAAGGAAAACAGTTTAAAAATATTGAGGAACTTAGGGCGGCTCTGACACCTGAGACGAAGGTGGGCAAGGGCAAGTGGCTTGACTTGGCGGGATTGTTTGCGCCGGAGGAAGCGGTTTTGAAGCTGCTGGACGATATTGAAAGCGGAAAGGTTTCGACGCTGGAGGAAGTAACGGCGGCATTTCGGGCGATGCACGAGAATTACACGGTGTATGAATGGGTGTGGGCGGAGTGGGTCTTGCAGCAGAAACTTGGCAAGTGCATAGAAAAAATGACGGCGAGCGATGTTATCGGGATGGTGAATAAATGGAAGGACGCGGTGATAAAATTAGACCGGCTTTTACGGGAGGACGCTGAGAAGGAATTCGCTCCGACGGCACAAATCGGGTTCGGGATTGACGGGGACGAGAAAACAAGGAGCGAGGATTTCGCGAAGGTTCGGGGGACTTTTGAGGAAAATAGTTTTGTCAGAGAGATTGAAAAGCATATAATCTCCAAACAATCGTTAGGCGATGAGCTGATAAACAGGATTAAAAATTTGCAATAGGAAAGGAGTAAAGGAAGTTTATGAGGGTCATCATTGAACCGAATTATGAGCTGGTGTCGAAATGGGCGGCCAACTATGTGGCGAACAAGATAAACGGATTTAAGCCGACGGCGAGCAAGCCTTTCGTGCTGGGGCTTCCGACGGGGTCGTCGCCTTTAGGGATGTATAAGGAGCTGATAAAGCTCAACAAGGCGGACAAGGTGTCGTTTAAGAATGTAGTTACATTCAATATGGACGAATACGTGAACATTCCTGAGGACCATCCGGAAAGCTATCATTCATTTATGTGGAACAATTTCTTCGGCCATATCGACATACAGAAAAAGAACGTGAATATTCTTAACGGCAACGCAAAGGACCTTCACGAGGAGTGCGAGCAGTATGAAAAGAAAATTGAGAAGATGGGCGGGATTAATTTGTTTGTCGGCGGCATCGGGCCTGACGGACATATAGCGTTCAATGAGCCGGGTTCGTCGCTGGTATCGAAAACCCGCATAAAAACACTGACAAAGGACACTATCATCGCCAACTCGCGGTTCTTCGGCGGTGACGTTAATAAGGTGCCCAAAACGGCGCTTACGGTTGGTGTCGCGACAGTGCTTGGCGCGAAGGAAGTCTTGATAATTGTCAACGGGCACGGCAAGGCGAGGGCATTGCGGCACGCGATTGAAGAAAGCGTAAACCATCTGTGGACGGTCAGTTCGCTGCAGCTTCATCCGAGCGGGATTATTGTCTGCGACGAGGACGCGGCGATTGAGCTTAAATACGGGACGGTCAAATATTTCAAGGACATAGAAGCGGCGAACCTCGACCCCAAAACACAGTTGAAATAGTGTTTAGCGGATACGTAAAAATAAAACGGGCCCCGTTATACAACGGGGCCCGTTTTTAATTCGACATTATTGCCGCAGTTTATTTTTTGCCAGAGTTTGCATCAGGCGCTGGTTTCTTTTCCGGTTCAGCGGCAGGCGCGCTATCCTGAGGACTGGCTGTCTTTGGGCTGCCGATGTAGGCAATTGTCGCCTGCGATTTGAGTTTTTCTATATATTCGCGAGCCAGGGTACGCTGCTTTTGCGCAACGAGCACCTTCTTTATGTCATCTTTTGCCTTATCGAGCGAAACTGTGTTAGGGTCCTTGTGGTCGGTGACCTTTATTATGTGGTAACCGAACTTTGTTTCGACGACGTCACTGAACTGGCCCTGCTTTAAGGCGAAGGCGGCTTTTTCGAAAGGTTCTACCATCTGGCCCTTACCGAAGTAGTCGAGGTCACCGCCGCGAGAAGCAGACGGACACGCGGAATTATTCTTTGCCAGTTCTGCGAAATCGGCGCCGCCCTTTATTTCCTTAAGCAAGTCCTGGGCCTTTGCGAGGGCTTTTGCCTTCGCCTGGTTGGGGTCGGTGATATTCGGGTCGGTCTTTATGAGGATGTGGCTGGCCCTTACCTGTTCGGGCGTTTCGAACTGACTTTTGTTTTCATCGTAATATGCCTTTGTGTCACTGTCGTTAACATCGGTCTTGCCTTCCCAACTTGCTTCCATGACCTTTTGATAACTAAGACCTCGGCGGATGCGTTCCTTGACATCGTCAAAATTCTGACCTGAGGATTCAATCATTTGCTTGATGTCCGGAACGGACATTTTCTGCTGTGCGGCTATTTCCTTCATCTGGTCGTTAACGTCGTTATCTGTAATTTTGATGCCGGCTTTTGCCACCTGTTCATCGAGAAGATGCTCAACAATCGTTCTTTCGATGGTCTGCTGACGAAGCTGGCCTTTGTATTTTTCAATCATATCCGGGGGAAGCTGGCGTGATATGTTCCGCATCTGCGGCGCCATCTGCGCCTCGATTTGACTTTCCTTAATCTCGAAACCGTTAACAACGACAGCGACGTGGTCCGGAACCGCCGGTTTAGCGACATTGGGTTCAGGTGTGGCAACGGGCTTTGGCGCCGGCGCTTCTTTTGTGGTTTCGACTGGAACTTCTTTCTTTGTTTCAGCGGGCACAGCGGGCTTTTTCTCTTTCTTTTTGCCCCAGAATGCCGAAGCCGTACCGCACAAGGAAAAGATAACCGCCAAACAGACCAGAACTTTCAAACTGTGAGAACACTTTTTCATATATTTTCCTTTCGAAATTTCCCAAAAACCAAGTTAGCTAACTATACGAATCCATAGATAATTAAGTTGATAATTATTTCATTAACGTCCCGACAAGTCAATAAATTTGTTTTTTATTGCGGATGAAGCACCGAAATTAGCTTGTAAACCGTATTTTTTATGCTATTTTTGGGCAATAACTGCGAAATCGGCTATACAAAAGGAGGCTATGGTATGGTTGAAAAATCCAACAATAAGAAGACCCCTGCCGGTGTTATGACGAGCAGGGAGCGGGTGTTGAAAGCATTAAATTATGAGCCGGTGGATAGAGTGCCGGTGGATATGGGGGGAACATATTGTTCCGGGGCGCATGTCAGTGTGGTGGCAAAGCTTCGGCAGGCGTTGGGATTGGATAAGCCGGGAACGCCCGTGAAAATAGTCGAGCCGTATCAGATGCTCGGTGAAGTAACGGTGGATTTGATAGAGGCTTTGGGGATTGACGTTATAAATTTGCCCGGCAGGTGGAATTTCTTCGGCATCGAGAACAAGGACTGGAAGCAATGGAAGACGTTTGACGGGACGGATGTTCTGGTGGCAGGCAAATTCAATATAACGCCTGAAACGAGCGGGGAAATTCTGCAATATCCGGGAGGCGACCATTCTGTGCCGGCTTCGGGCAGGATGCCGAAGGGCGGATTTTATTTCGACGCGATAATCCGGCAGGAGCCGATTGACGACGCGAATCTTGACCCTGCGGACAATCTCGAGGAGTTCGGGCCTTTGAGCGAGGAGGATTTGAAATATTATGAAAGATTGGCGGATGAGCTTTATAAAAATACGACGCAAGCGATAGCGATGCATCTTCCTGGGACGGCGTTCGGGGACATCGCGCTTGTGCCGGCGCCATTTATGAAACATCCGAAAGGAATTCGCGATATCGAGGAATGGTACGTCAGCACGATAACCCGCAGGGATTATATTAAAGAAGTCTTCGCGCGGCAGGCGGAAATCGCGGTGAAGAACCTTGCGATGCTGTATCAGGCGGTGGGAGATAAATTGGCTGTCGGTTTTGTTGATGGTACGGACTTAGCGGCGCAGAATACGCTGTTCTGTTCGCTCGATACTTACCGGGAATTGTATCTGCCTTACAGCAAGAAGGTGAACGACTGGATTCATAAAAATACGAAGTGGAAAACATTGAAGCATTGCTGCGGTGGGTGTGAGCCATTGATGGAAGGTTTTATTGAGGCTGGTTTTGACATTTTAAATCCTGTGCAATGTTCGGCGAAGGGAATGGAGCCTGCAGGGCTTGTGAAAAAGTACGGCGGACGGATTATTTTCTGGGGAGGCGGGGTCGATACGCAATATGTGCTTCCTTTCGGCAAGCCGCAAGAAGTGCGGGAGCAGGTAAAGGAACGAGTTAAGATATTCAGCCAGAGCAAGGGCTTTGTTTTCAATACGATTCACAATATCCAATGCGGCACACCGACTGAAAACGTTCTTGCGATGTTCGAAGGACTAGGAAGGGAAGTAAGGCAAAAATGAAAAAGTGGTCGTTGCGAGCCGAAGTCTTTTATTGGCGTGGCAATCTTCGTTTTTCCTTGTTTTGCCTTTTGAATAGGGGATAATAAATTAAATTCAACAAGGTAAGTTGCTGAAGGAAAATGTTGTAGATATGCAATGGGATTCAAAATTGAGAAGGTCAAAGTTATGTGGATATGGATATTGTTACTCGTGATCATTTCAGTATATAATACGATATATGGTTTTCTACCTGATTCATTAGCAAACAAATTCTGGATTAAATCTTTCGGTTACGTTGCTGCATCTGTTCTTCTTCTTTATGGTATTTCGCAAATAATAAATAGCTATAAAAACTCATCGTCCGCATATATATCTTCCAACGGCAAGGTAATTAAAAGTCGCAATTTTCCTTGGAAAATTAAACCTACAACGACCGATGATGGTTTTCCAGTATACATAATCGAAAGTAGATATGGGGATGCTTCTGAGGTTAAGGTTAAACCAAACCAACGTGTAAGCACAGAAGTTTATAACGCTATGGATGGTGTTGCAATAAAGTTTTTCTGCAAATCAGGGGAGGTTCCAGATTTCAAAATTATAATCAGTCCATAATTTTCATCGACGGTACAAATTGCCATGGTATCAACGGACCTTTCTACTATCATTATTGTGAGTCTTTCATCCAATCGATAATATAGAAGAGCTTTGCTATGCGACGGAAATATATATAATAAAAACATAAAAATGTTATTATATATTATCACGTAAGAGAGATAACCAGATAATTTGAGAGGTATATGAAAAATCAGAATGGACTGCCAGAAGAAGCCTTAGATTATTTGTCTTTATTAAGAACATCATATGACAGATATTTTGATATAAAGTCTCATGAAGAATATGTGTCAATCATAGGAAAGGAAACATTGTTGGATGTTTCACAATTTCCTCAATATTTAATGATGGAATCTGTGGACCCACTTCCTCCAGAGTTCGAAAGACGAATGTACCATTTCAAAGATAAGACATATGGAGGGGGAATTATGGATGTTGTTTTCAAAGATAATGCATTAGCAAACATCAGGGCACAGCTTTTCTTCCGAGGTTTTTTTGCAAAGAGAAAGGCGAAAAAATACTTGCACGATATTATGCTCCCCGTATTTAAATCACTATTTGGTGAGCCGTATGATAATAAGCCGGATAGCTATTATTTCAAATCCTCAGGAATAATAGGAACGGCGTACTATGTACCAAACACGTCATCAGTATCTTTTTATCTTATAGATGAAAAATATGCATAAAAGTCGTAGATTAAAATTGACATACCCCAATAAATAAAAAATCCGCATGGGCAGAGGCTGCCCATCCTACATATTGCAATTTCTGGAAATTAACCTCATAATAGCTGGAAATTAAATAAGGATTCAGAATGCAAACCGAACAGGGAAGTTTAGAAAACAATTCAGGCAGTATAGTTTATGTGTCGTTAGTTTGCGCGGTGGCGGCGCTGGGTGGTTTGCTATTCGGGTACGATACGGCAGTGATTTCGGGGGCAATCGGGTTTTTTCAGACGAGATTTGTGCTTGACGCGAAATGGACGGGATGGGCGGCTTCGTGCGCACTTGTCGGGTGCATTATCGGGGTGGCGTTCGCAGGGATATTGAGCGACTGGCTGGGACGCAAAAAGGTTTTGCTTTTGTCGGCGGTGTTCTTTTTGATTTCGGCGGTAGGCACAGCGATACCGAGGACGTTCACGGAGTTTGTATTTTACAGGATTTTAGGCGGACTTGGAGTTGGGGCGGCGTCGATGGCTTCGCCTATGTACATCGCGGAGATTTCGCCCGCGAGGATTCGCGGACGGATGGTGTCGGTGAACCAGTTCGCAATTATATTCGGGATGCTGATGGTTTATTTTGTGAATTATTTTATCGCCGGGGCAGGCAGTGAGGAATGGAACGTACAGACCGGCTGGCGATGGATGTTCGGGTCGGAAGCCCTGCCTGCGGTGATTTTGCTGGTGACATTATTTTTTGTGCCTGAAAGCCCGCGGTGGCTTACGAAACAAGGGCGTGCGGATGAGGCCTTTGGAATTCTGTCACGGGTAGGCGGTGAAAATCACGCGAAGGAGGAACTTTCGGCGATTAAGGGAGCAATCGTTCACGAAAGCAGTTCGGTTGCGCAGCTTTTGCTTTTGCATCCCGGTATGCGGATTGTGCTTGTAATCGGGGTGGTGCTTGCGGTTTTGCAGCAGGTGACGGGGATAAATGTATTTCTTTATTATGCGCCGGAGATTTTCAAGAAGATGGGAACGGGGACGAATACGGCGTTACTGCAGACGGTTGTTGTCGGGGCAGTGAACCTGCTTTTTACGGTTATCGCGATATGGACGGTGGACAAGCTCGGACGCAAGCCCTTGATGATTATCGGTTCCGCCGGGATGGGGGCATCGCTTTTCGCGATGGGATTTGCGGCATATTATCAAAGGACGGAAATATGGGTGCTTGTTTTTATCCTCAGTTATATTGCCAGTTTCGCGTTGGCGGTCGGGCCCGTGACGTGGGTGATTTTGTCAGAGATTTTCCCGACGAAGATTCGCGGGCGGGCGATGTCGATAGCGACGTTTTGTCTTTGGGCGGCGAATTTCGTGGTTTCGCAAACTTTCCCGATGATGAATGAAAATCCGCGGCTGGTAGAGCGATTTCATCATGGATTTCCGTTCTGGATATACGGTACACTGTGCGTTGTGAGTGTTTTATTTGTGTGGGCGTTTGTGCCCGAAACCAAGGGTAAAACTTTGGAAGAAATAGAAAAGCATTGGATGGAGAAAACAGGTTAAGATGGAATTTCCGGAAAAGACAACGATAAATAGTCTGACAATAACGATAAGGCCTCGATATAGCGAGACGGACCAGGGCGAGGTAGTTCATCACAGCGTTTACCCAGTTTATTTCGAGCTGGGCAGGACGGAACTATTACGGGCAAATGGGTTAGCGTATAAAGACCTTGAAGCGTCGGGCGTATTTTTCGTGGTGGCGGAATTGAATATAAGGTACAGGCAGCCCGCAAAATACGATGAAGAACTGCTTTTGGAGACGGTTTGCGGTGAGGTAACGGCGGCCAAGGTAAAACATAACTATAAATTGAGGCGTAAAAGTGATGGCATGCTCTTGACGGAAGGGTGGAGCGTACTGGTGTGCGTGGACGGGGAAGGCAAAATCCGGCGTATGCCGGGATTTATGTATCCCGAATAAATTGCGACAATTATGCGATTTATGGCTTGATTTAAGCTGTCTGTTTGTGTAAGATTGTATGTATCTTGTAATTTCTCGCATCTATTAATTTTCAAGGGCTTTCCGAGAATGTATTGTGAAAAGAAGGAAGAATGCGGTCTTTTCGGGATTTTTGGCGACCCGGAAGCGGTACAGAAAACATACTTCGGGTTATTCAGTTTGCAGCACCGGGGGCAGGAATCGGCCGGCATAGCATCGAGCGACGGTGAATCTATACAGTGCTACACCGGGATGGGGACGGTCGGCAGGGTTTTCCGGACAGGTTCTGGTATATTAGAGAAGCTCGCTAATCCGATAGCGATAGGCCATGTGCGGTATTCTACGATGGGGTCGTCGAAGATAGAGAACAGCCAGCCGTTCTTTGTGGAGTATTCTCGGGGACAGGTAGCGATGGCGCATAACGGCAATTTGATAAACGCCGGTTTGCTGCGGGATGAATACGAGGCGTACGGCAGTATATTCAAATCGACGACGGACACTGAAATAATAGCGCATCTTTTGGCAAAACCCAGCCACATGAGTAAACCCGACCCGCTGGCGCATGTTTTGAACCATCTCCAGGGTTCGTACTGCCTGCTGTTTTTATTCAATGACCGCATTGAGGCTGCGCGGGACCCCTATGGTGTGAGGCCTTTGTGCATCGGGCAAACGGAAAACGGTCATTATATGGTTGCCAGCGAAAGCTGCGCGATAGATACTTTAGGCGGTAAATTCATACGCGAGGTTGAGCCGGGGGAAATTGTAACATTGGACAAACACGGAATCAGCAGCAGATTTTTTGTTACACCGGGAGTGGTAACGCCGGCACATTGCATTTTCGAGCATATATATTTTGCCAAGCAAAATAGTTTTATTTTCGGGGAAAATGTTCACGAGTTCAGAAAGAAGCTGGGCAGAAAGCTGGCGCAGGAGAACCCCGCGGAAGCGGACGTTGTGATACCTGTGCCTGACAGCGGTACCTCGGCGGCGATAGGATTTTCGCAACAGAGCGGAATACCGTTCGATATGGGGCTTGTGCGAAGTCACTACGTTGGCAGGACGTTTATTTCACCGAGCCAGAAATTGCGCGAGCTGCAGGTAAAACTGAAGCTTGCGGTAGTGAAGGAAGTTGTAAAGGACAGGCGGGTTGTCGTGGTAGATGATTCGATAGTTCGCGGCACGACGACCAAAGGCAAGATAATGGCGATAAGGCAGGCAGGGGCGAAGGAGATACACATGCGGGTAAGTTGCCCGCCTTTGCGGCATCCGTGTTTTTACGGTGTGGATTTTCCTACGAGGGAGGAGCTTGTGGCGCATAACAAGACCCTGGAGCAAATTAAGGAATTTCTGGGAGTCGAAAGCGTCGGGTATATGTCGCTGGAGGGATTGTTATCCTGTGCTGTATTGCCGGCAGACCATTATTGCACGGCCTGCTGGTGCGGCAAATACAAGATACCGGTGGACACAGCGGTAAACAAGTTTTCGCTGGAGCGGTATCAACTGCACATGTTTGACAAGTGGGAACAGATAAATGAGTAAATACATCAGCTACGCACAGGCAGGCGTGGACATCGTGGCGGGGGACGATGCGGTTGACCAGATGCGGGTGTTTGTCAAAAGCACTTATGGACCGCGGGTTATTTCGAATGAGGACGGGTTCGCGGGGCTTTTCAAACTTGATTACGACGAAAAAATTTTAAAGAAAAATTATCGTAATCCGGTTTTGGTAGGGTGTACGGACGGCGTGGGAAGTAAAGTCCAGGTCGCCGGTATGATGCGAAAGTACGACACGGTGGGAATCGACCTTGTCGCGATGAACGTCAACGATATGCTGGTACAGGGCGCGGAGCCTTTATTTTTCCTGGATTATCTGGCGGTGCATAAATTGGAGCCGAAGGTTATCGCGCAAATGGTAAAGGGCGTCGCGGCAGGCTGTCGGCAGGCGGATTGCGCGTTATTGGGCGGTGAAACGGCGGAGATGCCGGACACATACAGGGAAGATGATTTCGATATGGCGGGTTTCGCGGTCGGGGTCGTTGAAAAAAGGAAAATCATCACGGGGAAAAATATTCGTAAGGGCGATGTGATATTGGGTCTTGCCTCAAGCGGGCTTCACAGTAACGGTTACGCACTTGCGAGGCACGTTTGTTTCAAATCCGCGAAGCTGAGGGTGACGGACACGGTGGACGAGCTTGACGGCAGGATGATTGGGGACGTGCTGCTGGAACCAACACGGATTTATGTAAAGTCGATTATGAAGCTGCTTTCGCATTACAGGGTCAAAAGAGTTGTGCACGGGATGGCGCATATAACGGGAAGCGGGCTGGAGGGCAATGTGCCGCGGATGCTGCCTCGCAGCTGCGACGCGGTGATAAAAAAGGACAGTTGGCCTCGGCACAAGATATTCGATTTTATTCAAAAAATCGGCCCGGTCGAAGAAGCTGAGATGTTTCGCGTATTCAACATGGGGATTGGATACGTGGTGATAGTTGCGGAGGATTTCGCCAAGTCGATTGCTGAGCTGTTGAAAAGTTACGGCGAAAAGGTTTACAGAATCGGCCGCGTAACATCCGGGACGGGCAAAGTAATTCTAAAATAAAAATTTAGTGGTTTGTTGCCGTGCCGTCTGGTACACTTTGACAGGAAAGTTATCTGCGATAGTTAAATATCGCGGCAAAAATACAGGATGTATTTTCATTTCACAGGAGGTGATACATGAGCGGTATTTTCGGGGTGGTTTCAAAAAATAATTGCGCGGAAACACTTTTTTACGGCACGGACTATCATTCACATCTTGGCACAGAATACGGAGGTTTGGCGGTCTGGGGGGATGAATTCATGCGCCAGATACACAACCTGAACCAGAGTCAGTTTAAATCGAAATTTCACGATGATTACAGCCGGCTCAGAGGCAATAAAGGCATAGGTGTCATAAGCGATTCGGATGAACAGCCTATTTATCTAAACTCGAAGTTCGGACCGTTCTGCATTGTCATAAGCGGCTTTATCGAAAATGCTGAAGAACTAACCGAAGAACTGTTAAGAAAAGGCGTGTCGTTCAGCGAAGTAAGCAAACGGGTGGTCAACACGTCCGAACTGATAGCGAAATTAATCAACATGGGCGACAGTCTTGTGGACGGTATCGAAAAGATGTTCGATTCCATCGAAGGGTCGTGTTCGCTGCTGCTGTTAAATAAAGATGGAATATACGCGGCGAGAGACCGGTTCGGGTATACGCCGCTTGTCATAGGCAGGAATTCGGAAGGCTGGGCGGTGACTGCGGAGAGCTGCGCGTTTCCAAATATCGGTTTTAAGATTGTAAAAGAAGTTGAAGCAGGAGAAATAGTCCTGATAAGTGAAGACGGGATATCGCAGCAAAGAGCGGGCGGAAAAAACGGGAGCCAGATTTGCGCATTCTTGTGGATATATACCGGTTTTCCGGCGTCGAACTACGAAGGAATAAATGTAGAAACGGTCAGGGAACAAAGCGGGCGTTATCTTGCGCAACATGACAAGGATGTTGATGTCGATGTTGTAACGGGCGTTCCGGATTCGGGGTTCGCGCACGGGCTCGGCTACGCGATGGAATCGGGCAAGCCGTTCAGAAGGCCGCTGGTTAAATACACACCGGGTTACGGCAGAAGCTACACTCCGCCTTCACAGCAGACGCGGGACCTGGTCGCGAAGATGAAACTTATCCCCATCAAGGAAGTGATTGACGGCAATAGCATCGTTGTTTGCGAGGACTCGATTGTCCGCGGGACGCAGCTTAAAAACTTCGCGATAAAAAAACTGTGGGATTGCGGGGCGAAACAGGTGCATGTACGACCCGCCTGCCCGCCTTTGATGTTCCCGTGCAGGTTCAATCTTTCGACGCGTTCCATTCATGAGCTTGCGGCACGAAGGGCGATACGCAGTCTCGAAGGCACGGACATAGAGGATGTATCGGAATATATTGATTCGAGCAGCCAAAAGTATAAAAAGATGGTGCAGTGGATTGAAAAAGACATTGGAGCGACGACGCTGCGATACCAGACGGTGGATGATATGGTCAAGGCAATAGGGCTGCCGAAGCACAAACTGTGTCTTCACTGCTGGACAGGCGAGTGTCCCGCGGCGAAAAACGCCAAACCGGCGACTGACATAGTGGAAGTGAGAAAATCTTCCGGCAAAAAAACAAAAGCGAAAGTTACGGTCTAAGAGTCGTAATTTAAAGAACAAACAGATGGGCAAAGTTTTCAGCCGGAAAAATATTTCGGGCGTTAATGTTATGGGGGATGATTTTCGCAAATTCGCATCGGCAGGAATTATTTACGCTGCAATCGCGATTTATCTTTATCAGCCGTATTTCAATCGATTCAGTCCTTTTCAATTTCTTCGTCTGGTAAATGTCTGCGCTGCGGGATTGGGTGCTTATGCAATCAGCAGGCGGTGGGTCTTTTCATTCTGGGCATCACTTTTCACTGGATTAATCTATGGTTTCGGGCCTTTGATGCTGCGGATTAACAGTTTCCATCCGACAGCGGGACTAATGGCGGCGATGGTGCCGTGGCTGTTTTGCCCGGCGGTGTTCTGGCCCAGGAGAAAAACGAAGTGGGTAAGCTGGGCGCTGTGTGTGCTGCCGTTTCTGGTGATAGCGATATTCTTTGCGGTGACGACGTACTTGCATTTGTTCGCGATGCCCAAACAAATCAGGCTGCGCGCGGTCGATTTGCTGTGGTTTTTCGCGCCAATGGTGCGAATAAATTCAGCACCTGCCTATTTTGGTTTTTATCATATTGCTATAGCGCCGTTGATTATGGGATTCGCGATGCTGCTTGCGGCAAAACGTTACGGGATACTTTTGATTTTATCAATGGGTCTGGTACTGGGATTTAGCAATTCATTTTTGGAAGTAACGTCGATTATGTGGGTAACGATTCCTGTTTTGGGTTTTGCGTTAATTATCGGCGAAGGGATGCAGGGTCTTGTCGAGACCGGTTTTAGTGACAGGAAATGGGTACTGGCAACTGCTATAGTTTTGGCGGGATTGTCTATTGTGATGACGATTTTATCAGCGAAATATTCGGCAGCGTTTTCGCAAAGCGCGAAGATGTATATGCTTGGCGCGGTTGTAGTGGGGACGATTTATTTCATGCTGCGGGCGAAGATGCGGATGAATCGGGTGAAGATGCTGATTTTGTGCCTTGCGATGGGGGTGGATGTGTTCTTCGGGGCAAGATTCATCGTTGATATGCTGTTCTAAATCATATATTCTTTAATTAGTTCCATTATGGTTAAAGCAAAATATATAACGATACCGCAGTTGGCGAAGATGCTGGGGATAAGCAGGATTGCGGTTTACAAGAAGGTCAAAAGCGGCCAGATAAAGGCTACGCTAATCGGGAAAAACTATGTTATTTCAGACAGGGATATCACGCACATCTTAGGCGGCAAATTAAGCGAGAAGGACAAAAGGCAAATAGACGCGGCGGTTAAAAAGGTGATAGCCGAATACGGGGAACTTTTGCGAATGCTGGGTAAAGAGTAATGAAAACCGTCACGATAGAGGAAGTTGAGCATATTGCCTTTAAGCTCGCACAAATGAAGTTGTCGTACGATGAGCCGATGCCGGATTTTGCGTCTCGATTTCCGAATATCCTTGAGAGTTGTCTCATTACACCTTCGCAGCAGGCCTCGGGCAAGGCTTTATATCCATCGTTGGTTTCAAAGGCTGGGATACTTTTTTACCAGATGATTAAAAATAAGCCTTTTGAAAAGGGTAATAGAAGAATCGCGGCAGCGATACTGCTTGTGTTTTTGTATAACAACGACAAATGGCTAAAGGCGGACACGAAGGAGTTTTTTGATTTCACAGAGTGGGTCGCGCAGAGTCCTGCGATGCTCAAAGAGCAGGTCCTTACCGGCATAGAGTTGTTTATCAGGTCGCATCTGGTGAACCTGTAGGACGGAAGAAATTGATTATAGATTAATGTGGTTTTAATTGATGATTTGTGGTTCGTGATTAGTTTTAAATTTTTCGGCGGGGGTTCGCTTGTTCAAAAAGTTTCGCGGTCGACGCTGGCGAGGTAGAAACGGCCGTCGTTGCGCATAAAGTTAATTATCGAGTCGAACTGCTGGTCGATAAAGCGCGAGTCGTTCGAGACGATGCTCGCAGCGATGACAGCGGAGATTTTGCTGTCGTTATGGTCAACTTCGGCGACGGAGGCGTTGAAACGGTTTTTAAGTCTTTCGGTAAGACTTTTGACGATGCTGCGTTTTTGCTTCAGCGAGCCGATACCCTGCAAATGCAGTTGAGCGGTAATGACACCAATAATCATAAAATTCGGTTGTTAGGCCGTTTATTAAATGTATGATATACGCATTATATAAGACTTGGCGCGGAAGTGCAAGCCTGCTTGTCATACCTGCGCAGGCAGGTATCCAGTTCTGGATTCCCGCTTTCGCGGGAATGACAAAAAGGCGTATGGATAACAACAAATATGGCGAAAAGGCAGATAATAGTTGTTGGTGATGGGCCGGCGGGGCTGATGGCGGCGGGACAGGCTGCGCAGGCGGGCGCTAAGGTAATTGTATTGGGTAAGATGGAGCTGCCGGGGAATAAATTGAGGCTGACGGGTAACGGCAGGTGCAATCTGACCAATACGGTGGGGATGACAGAATTTATCTCTCGGTTCGGCAAAGGGGGGGATTTTCTGCGGTACGCTTTTTCGCAATTTTTCAATCACGATTTGATTGATTTTTTCAAAGCACTGGGTGTTCCAACAATCACGGAAGAAGACGGATGCGTTTTCACCGCGAGCGGCAAGTCGCAGGATGTGGTCGTGGCGTTAATCAAGTGGGTGCGGAAAAACGGTGTGCAGATACGGAATCTTTCGCCGGTGCAGAATCTGATTGTCAAGGGCGGCAAAGTTATCGGGGTAAAGACAAACAAGGGAAAAATGTTCGGCGGTGCTGTGATAATCGCGACGGGCGGGGCGTCGTATCCAGCGACAGGTTCGACCGGCGACGGGTACAAATTGGCGGAGGCGGCGGGGCATAAAATTGTGCCGATAAGACCTGCGCTTGTGCCTTTGGAGACGGCGGGCGACACGGTGTTTCGACTGCAGGGGGTGAGTCTGAAATATACGGCGACGAAGCTATTAATTAAGGGAAAAGTCAAGGCGGAATCGGACCGCGAAATAGTTTTTACACATTACGGTCTTTCCGGGCCTGCGATTTTGTCGCTAAGCAAACTGGCGGTTGACGCGATGAGTGAAGGCAAAAAAGTATCAATATCAACGGACCTTAGAAAACGGGTCAGTGATGCGGAATTGGACAAAGAGCTGGCGGAATTTCTGCACAAAAACGGAAGGAAGAATTTGCGGACGATTTTGAAAATGCTTATGCCTTTGAAGATGGCGGACGTGTTCTGGATTGAAACGGGGATTACGCCGGTGGAAAAAGGAAGTCAGATTACATCTCAGGAACGCCGGACTATAAAAAAATGGCTGAAGAATTTGCGGTTCGAGGTCAAAGGGCACCGTGGGTTCGATGAGGCGATGGTGACGGCGGGCGGGGTGGATTTAAAGCAGGTCGATGCCCATACGATGGAATCGCGGCTGGTTAGGGGGCTGTATTTCGCGGGCGAAGTGCTGGATATTGACGGCGATACGGGCGGTTTCAACCTCCAGGCGGCGTTTTCCACGGGCAGGCTTGCGGGGCTGTCGGCCGGCCAATGCTAAAGCTTGATTGCCGAGCTAAGGAATAAATGCGCACAATAACGCCCCGCAGCACGGCAGGCTTTAACATATTATCAGTTGCTGAAACGAGACATCTCCTTCATAACCTCCACCAGATATGATTGATGTGTCTTGTAAAAGGTTGCGCTGTTCGTGATTTCGATGTCTGTCTTCGTTGTTACCATCTTATTACCGAAGACATCCATGGGAAAAATCGCTTTGTACTCATTGTCAACATAAACAATCGTGTCCCAGTCGCTGACGACAGTGAATCGTCGTTCATCGTTTCCAAGCAGGTCAATGCCCAGTGAATAATCCGCAGGCGGGTTCTCGACTCCCAGAAGATGAAGAATAGTTGGCGGAATATCCAGATGGCTCGTAATTTTTTCCATCTGTCGCGGCGAAACCCCCGGTGCCCACAGAACCATCGGAACAAGCGTCTGCTCTTCACTGTAGGTTGAGTTATGCCCCCACCGCCCCTTCTCCATAAATTCTTCCCCATGGTCGCCGGTGATTATAACAATCGTCGAATCAAGCAGCGAATGTTCTTCGAGATATTTCAATACTCGGTCGAACTGGCTGTCGAGATGATTGCAGGAATTGATGTACCGGTTTTTTATGAGCTGAATGTCTTTTTTCAGGTCGACAGTGGCATAATTGAATTCGTTAAGATACGGGGATCGAATTTCGTTCTCAGGCGGAAAATAATAAAAAGCATGCGGAGATTCGAAAAACATAAAAGTCATAAAAGGCCGCGATTTGTCGCGCCCTTTAATAAAATCAAGCATAAGACCGACGTTTTGCCTGTCGTATTGCCATCCCGCAAGACCTTCCGGAAGGTCTTTTGAGTCATGCAGGTCGTTCCCCGGCAGTCGCGAAAAAACGGTTTTATCGAACTCAGGATAAGAAAATCTCGCGCTGCTGAACACGTCCATCTGGTAATTGTCCTTCATTAACAAATCAACCAGCAGCGGGCCTTTGCGCTCATCGAGAAATTTGAACCAGTAGTTGCCGTATAATCCATAAAAAGCGGCAAATAGCGCCATTCGCGTCCCGTTGCCACCGCTGTAATGCTGCTTAAAGCGGAGCGACTTTTCAGAAAAGGCCCACGTTTTAGGCATTATTTGAGGGTCAAGCATGTCTGCTCGAAGAGATTCAGCCATCAGGAAAACTATATTGTAGGTTTTGTGGTTTGCCTGCTGACGAACCGGATTCAAAGGATACCGCAAGCTAATATCGCTGAATTTCATGTTGAAGGATGCATCCCGTGGAGGCTGAAATCCAAGTTTCTTGGCAATGCTGTTAAACCGAACCGGAACATAAAATGGAAATGCCTCGCCAACCACGAGGACCGGTTTATAACCATAGAAAAAACTCAAACCATAGGTAAGGCTCTGCAAAACAACCATTACTGTAAGAATAACCACGATTGTGGCAAGCCTGCGGCCAGTCAAAAAATTCCCGCAAAAGTTTTTTATCCTCGGAACCAGCATCAACGATAAGAAAATCGCTCCCTGCACGACAAGGAAAAACAAGGCCGTCGCGATGGCACTACGTACAGTCGCCGAACTGCTGCCCATCGATGTGATGCCGCCTTCTGTAAAAATAAGATTCAAGACGAAACCGTTGAAGTGAAACCCGAAGATTTTGAACACAATGCCGTCAGCATAAATCAGCATCTGAAGAGCAGCGACCGCTACAACCGCTAAACCTCCAATTAGCCACGGTGACCTGCAAAACAAGGGCAAACGGTGGTAGGCGAGAATTTTTTGCAAAAGCCCGAACAGGAGCACAAGTATAAAAATGTAACAAAAGCAGTAAGTAAGATATACAACACCGGCAAAAATATACGTTGAAAAACTTACATAATGAACTTGTCTGATAAAAACCGAAGCGTTAATCAAAAGCAGCAAATATGATAACGCGAAGTATTGCGATAAAACAGACGAGGCGTTTGCGTTAGTTTTCATAGATATGTCTGCTTAATAAACCCATAAACAACAAACACGCCAGCCGGTAAGATAACAGGCCGACGAAAAATGCAATTTTCACCATAAACTTATAATAACATCTTAACACCTGCTTGATATGGGGCAAACAATTTTTGAATGTAATTCTGATATTGGAGTTTTACCCGCATTTCATAATTATCTAACTGGCGTAATATAACTAAATATGATATAAACAATCCGTCAGTTTTTAAGATATTTATTGAAAGAGGCGTAATGGAACTTGCTGAACTAAAATCTGCTGTCACACAGTTGCAGGCCCGGTCGGAAGCGATTCGGGAATGGCTTTGACTTGCCCACCAAAAAATCCCAGCGGCAGGAGCTTGAAGGCAAACTTTCCGTCCCCGGTTTTTGGGACAACCGCGAAACCGCTCAGGCCACCGTCTCGCAGATAAGCGCTCTTAAAGCGGTAATCGAGCCTGCCGAAGAAGTCCTGCGGGAAATCAGCGATACCGCCGAACTTTTCGAGATGGCCGCCGCAGAATCAGACCAGGAAACTCTAAAGCACATCGAGCAGCAGCTTCCCGAACTGCAGAGCCAAATAGCCCAGATTGAGCTTCAGGGGCTTTTGTCAGGCCTCAACGATGCCAGAAACTGTTTTTTCGGCATCCACGCCGGCGCCGGTGGTACCGAAAGTTGCGACTGGGCGAATATGCTCCTTAGAATGTACACCCGCTACTTCGAAAAGAAAAAATTCAAATTCGAGGAACTCGAAATCACCCCCGGTGAAGAGGCCGGCATACGCTCCATCATGCTGCGGGTCGCGGGACCCTTCGCCTTCGGAAGACTTTCCTGCGAAATCGGTGTCCATCGCCTCGTGCGAATAAGCCCCTTCGACTCACAGAGCCGCCGACACACCAGTTTCGCCGCTGTCGAGTGTGTCCCGGAATTCGAGGAAGACATCGACATTGCGATTGACGAGGAGGATTTGCGAATCGATTTTTATCGCGCGGGTGGCCCCGGTGGACAGAACGTTAACAAGGTCAGTTCCGCCGTCAGAATCCTCCACAAACCTACCGGCATCGTCGCCCAGTGCCAGAATGAAAGAAGCCAGCATAAAAATAAGGCACAGGCAATGAAGGTGCTGAAGGGCAGGCTCTATATGCTTGAACAGCAGAAACGCGATACGGAACTGGCCAAAATCGTCGGTGAAAAAGGCCTAATCGCGTGGGGAAACCAGATTCGAAGCTACGTCCTCCAGCCCTACCAGATGGTTAAAGACCATCGCACCGACTACCAGACTTCACAAACCGCCGACGTCCTCGACGGAGACCTTGACGACTTCATAGAAAGTTACTTAAGATATAAAGCAAAATCCAAACAGACGAAGGGGTAAAAAATGAAAGAAATTATCAATGTCGAACTCAAAACCCGAACGGTAGATTTCACAAAGGCCGAAACCGACCTGCTCGCGGTGGGTGTTTTCACAGGCGCTAAGCTTGATAAATTATGCGCCGAATTGAACAGCAGGCTGGACGGCCAGATAGAGCAGTTAATAAAACTCGGTGATTTTACAGCCAAGACCGGCACCAGTGCGACAATTTATACCAATAATAAAATCGCCGCGAAACGGTTGCTGCTCATCGGTCTCGGTGAACCCAAAAAGGCAACGCTCGATACGGCCCGCAAAGCCGCCGCACAGGCCGCGAATAAAGCCGTCGGCATTAAGGCAAAAACCCTCGCTCTGGCACTGCACAAAGCCTTCGGTGCAGGTCTCGACCTGTCGCAAATGGCTCAGGCCGTCGCCGAAGGTGTGTACTACGGCAGCTACCGTTACGATGAATACATCACGGCGAAAGAAGACGTTCGCCTCGATTCACTTGCCGTCGAATTGATTGACCCCGATTCTGCGAAAACAAAAAAATTAGATAAAGGCCTCGAGGCTGGAATCATTATCGGTAAAGCACAAAGCTCCGCCCGTACTATATCGAACCGCCCGGGCAACGTAATAAATCCCCCCGCACTCGCGGAAACGGCTAAGAACTTTCTGAAAAACACGCCGGGCATTACCTGCACAGTTTTCGACCAGAAGCAGCTTGCCGCAAACGGTATGGGTGGAATACTCGCCGTCGGCTCAGGTTCGGTGAACCCGCCGAGACTTATCGTGATAAAATATACACCCAAAAAAGCCGCGAAAGGTTTACCAACCGTTGCCCTTGTGGGTAAGGCTATAACGTTTGATTCCGGTGGAATTAGTATCAAGCCCTCCGCCAATATGGAAGAAATGAAGCTGGACAAATCCGGTGGCATCGCGGTGATGGCGACGTTGAAAGCCGCCGCCCAAATGAAACTGCCGCTCAATATCTACGGCCTCATTCCTTCCGCGGAAAATCTGCCCAGCGGTTCGAGCTATCGCCCCGGTGACATTGTTACAACCTGCAGTGGAAAAACCGTCGAAGTCCAGAACACCGACGCCGAGGGCAGAATGGTTCTCTGCGACGCCCTGCACTACGCCGTCAAACAAAACTGCGACGTCATAATCGACGTCGCCACGCTTACCGGCGCCTGCATGGTCGCACTCGGAAAATATATGGCGGGCCTGATGGGTAACGACGATAAACTCATAAAGCAACTGCAAAAGGCCGCCGAGCAGTCCGGTGAAAAAGTCTGGCACATGCCCAGTAGCGACGAATACGCCGATGAAATGAAAAGCAAAATCGCCGACCTGAAAAACGTAGGCTCCAGATGGGGCGGCGCCTGCACTGCCGCCGCCTTCCTCAGGCAGTTTATCGGTGACAAAAAATGGGCACATCTCGATATCGCCGGTATGGATATGTTCGAAAAACCCACCGAATTCACCGCCGAAGGTTCAAGCGGTTACGGTGTACGAATTCTTACGGCCTGGTTAATGAATCTTGCCGCAACCAAAAGTTAGGAAAGTAAAAAAATGAGAAACAAACCCAAAAAGATAGATACCGAGAAAATTAAAAAAGCGGTCACCGAAATTCTTCTGGCCATCGGTGAAGACGTCAACCGTGACGGCATCAAGCACACACCCGAACGTGTCGCCAAAATGTATGACGAGCTTCTCGCCGGAATGCAGGAAGACCCCAAAATGCACCTTATCAGGGTCTTCAGGGAAAATTATGATGAAATAGTTTTGCTGCGGGATATCCCCTTCTACAGCATCTGCGAGCACCATTTAATGCCCTTTATCGGCTCCGCCAACGTCGCTTATCTGCCCTCAGGGCTGGTCCTCGGTGTCAGTAAGATGGCACGCATCGTCGATTGTTTTGCAAAAAGATTGCAGGTTCAGGAAAGACTTACGGACCAGATTGCCGATTTTATAATGAACAACCTCAAACCCAAAGGTGTTGCCGTAGTGCTTGAGGCCTCGCATAGCTGTATGACCATACGCGGCATAAAAAAACCAGGCTCAATTATGGTAACGTCCTCGCTTCGGGGGATATTCAAGAAGGACCCGCGAAGCAGAAATGAAATCCTGAGCCTTATACATAAAAACGATTGATAAGAGGTTTCAAATATGCACAAACTCGCAAGACAGGTTCCGCTTACTATAAGTCCGCTTTTGTCCCAGCCGGATAAAAATCAGAACCGCTCCGTCGCAGGCCCATCGGACGAAGGATTAACCATATTTCTTCAATTAGGCGTCGAACTTACAGGCCCCGTCAACCCCGACACAGGTCTCATAGTCAACGTTACCACCATCGACGACAAGGTGCACGAACATATTGTGCCGCTTTTGAGCAAACATATCGGCCAGGATTTCAAACAGGGTAAACGCGTCGATATTTCCGAATTGAGCAGACTTTTGTACCTCACATGGGATACGCTGTCCGACAAATTTGATAATGCCGCCTTGAACAAATTGACTCTGACGCTCAATCCGTTCAGAAAAATTTCCATTAACAGCGAGGACAAGGAAATGATTTACTTAAGTGAAAAATTCGAATTCGCCGCCACGCACAGGCTCTGGAACGATGATTTCTCCGAAAAGCAGAACTTCGATGTTTTCGGTAAGTGCGCAAACCCGTCCGGTCACGGCCATAATTACACCGCGGAAGTAGTTGTTAAACTGCCGTCGGATAGAAGAAGCCTCCATCTCGGCTCCCTCGAACAGATTGTGGGAGACAACTTTATAAACCTCGTCGACCACAGGAACCTCAATGTCGATGTCCCCCATTTCGCTAAAACAATTCCCACGGTAGAAAATATCGCCGCTTTCGCCTGGGGAATACTCGCCGACAAATTCGGTGAGGCAAAACTCCACTGCGTCACAATCTGGGAAACAGACAAAACCTATTGCTCCTATTACGGCGAATAGCTGACTAGCCAGTTCTCGACGAAAACCGCCAAGTCTGAAAAAGTCACAACCCCGTCGCGGTTCGCGTCCAGGCCCGTATCCGCCGGACCAGCCTGCCACCGCAAAGCTAAAAATTGAAAATCCCACAAATCCACCCCCGCCGACCCGTCCGCGTCCCCGAATAATCTGTGAAATTCTATCGTGTAAAATCCATCCCCAGGATTCTGGTCGTCATCTAACAGCTTCGCACCGTTGGCGTCCGCAATCGAATTGCAGTCTAATTTCAATTCATAAACGTCGTCCGGCAGCGAATCTCCGAAACTTTCGTCACCATCGGCATCGAAACTCAGCGTCAGTTGAAACAAAACGTCGTCATACGCAAAACTTATATGATTCGAATCAAAAATAGTGCTACTGCCGACCCCATCAAGCTCGATGCCGCCGGGCGCAATTGTCACATCGCGATTAAATCTTATCGAAACTTCCGATACATCCGACCGCTGTTGCTGACCTTCCGCGACCGAAACCCAGGTCACATATAAGCCGGCGTCAGCGTCACCCTCGGCCTCAAGCTCCATTATCGTCGTATAACTTTGCGTACCTCCCGCTGTCCCGATAATGCGTACCGCGTCGCCAATCGCCGGAGCAAAACTGAAATCAATCACTTGATACATCTTGTAGCGGTCCAAAACCGGTGATATCTGCAGACCGACAGGCTCGAAAAATTTACCGTCGCGCCGTATCTCTACAGTCAAATCGTTAAAAAAGCCGCCCTTTGTAGAGTCCGTTCTGTAATAAGTATTTATCCCGCTCCAGACAATATCGCCCTCATAAAAAATCACATCGGTGAACTTCACCGGCCGTGAAAAATTCAACTGATAAAAATCCCTGCTCGGCCGTGCGTTTGGGTCCGAAACATAGCTGTAATACGCCTTGTGCCCGTTGTACGAATTGTCCGTTATCCCGTCGATAATCCCGTAAAGATTTTCCCGGTCCTTGCTGACGTTATACCTTTGAACCGCCGCCGTCGGTGTAACTGCAATTCCCGCCGCAATCGCCTCCGCTACCAGACCCGCCGGGCCGTTCGGGTCAGGCTTTTCAGGCTCCGTAACAATCGCGCCTGCATCCGGAATATGGTATGTCTTCGTCTCGCCGCTGCCCGTGATATATCCCTCGTTGTCCAGAATATTTTGTTCCGCGATATCAACCAGCCGCGAAGCAATGCTGGTTATCGCCTCATACTGTGGTTTATACAAATTTGCGTCAGGCAGATATGGCCGGTACACATTCTTATAAACATCACCGCAAATATTTGGGTCGGTCAAATCCGAAGGCAGCCCGCTGTATCCATCTATTATGCCGATAAGCCCCCCCGCCGTCGCAGGATTACAATCGCAATCCCATCCCGCCAGCACACCAATCTGAACGGTATTCTTGAAATCGCCTTGCCCATACAGCAGGCAAAGCACCGTCGCGCCGGCATTAATCGTCGATTCGAGCCACACATATTGCCTGCCGAAGGAGTATGTCCCCTGATAATAGTCGTATAATTTCCTGCGCGTCGCGTGCCAGTCAAGGACCCCGTCGTTCGCGTCCGCCAGATACCAGCCCAATACGTCGCTGGCGACCGCATAAGTCCTGCTCGTAACCGGTATCGCCTCCAAAGATTCCGTTACAAGCGTTACAACGTTCGGTTCGAAAAAAGCCTTCGCGTACATCGCCGCGTACAACTGCGCCGCGTGAGTCGGAAAACCTTCGTTGGTAATACACGCGAACTTGCCCGCCGTATCCACCGCAGTTTGCACAAGTCCCGGCGAGACCGCCCCTAAAACCTCCGTTGTTATCTGAGAGTCAATCGAATACCAGTGTTCGTTATAAGTCCGGCTGCCGGTTTCAGGCGGTAGATACCCGTCGCCCATTAGGCACCTCGCCTGCATGTTGGCTATATAAATCCCACCACCCTTGATTATGTGACGAAGCCACTCGCTCGTCATTTCCGGCGAATTGCAGTCGAATCCGTGCGATTCGAGGATGTGCATCGCGACATATTCGATGTCCGTATCGTCGTCGCTGTCCCATTCCTGCTTGATGACCCACGGCATAACCGAATTAGGATTGGGAATCGAATGGAAATAGTCCCCTTCCGTGCTTCTGCCTGCCGCGTTGCCTATCAATTGCCCCAGCCACATCCCCCGCATCTTGTCCGCAAGTTCATCCGCTGTAATGACTTGCTCCGCCTTCACCGGCGAAGACAAAATCCCCGCCGCCAGAGCGAAAATAGCAAACTGTACGATTTTCCCTTTCATCATCCTGCGATTATTTCCTCCTGAACGGCCGTATTATACCAAATTTTCTGCAAAAAACAATCTTAGTTTTGGACATCTGGTTTTTAGGACTTTTGGGAAAAAAACGCACAAGTACAGAAGAGCACAAGGCTTAAGTGCAAAAATGAAAACACGCGGAAATAGAGGGTTTTTGAATGGTTTTGCACGACTTTGAACGACTTTTGAATGATTTTGAACGGAAATTGCGCGCTTTTGCGCGGTTTTTGACAGGGTCTAAAAAAAGTCAAGTGGTTTGAGCGTTCATAAGTCCTTATTTTACGTAGAAAGTGGATGCGACAGGTCGGTTTTTAAGAGCCGCTAAGGCACCGAAATTATTAAAATAGGCAATTTGCATTGACGAGGCAATCCAGAATCGCTGCGCGCCATACTCAAAGCGCGTAGTCATTTTTAGGGTAAAAAT
>Ga0214473_10001702_pt1 | contig 28397 bp, 27 predicted proteins | sample RVTome_7_FD_203509 | JGI IMG/M metagenome (GOLD analysis project Ga0214473, IMG submission 203509) | Soil microbial communities from uranium-contaminated site in the Upper Colorado River Basin, Wyoming, United States - RVT98D197 | ecosystem: Environmental > Terrestrial > Soil > Contaminated >...
ACGAACGTACCGCACGCCGTATTCTTTCTTGGCCCGTTCATAGTAGGCATCGAACCCTTTTCCGTAAGCCCGAATATCGATGAAGAAGATCGTGGGCTGGATCTCTTTCTCGTGTTCTTTGGCGATGATCGCTTCCTTCGTGGCGTACATGCAGCAGACGGCTGAGCAATAGGGATGATCCTGGTCGCGGCTGCCCACGCACTGCAGGAAGGCGATCTTGCGCGGCAACTGGCTGTCGGAAGGCCGCTGGACATGCCCCATCGTCGGCCCGGATGCAGATAGGATCCGCTCAAACTGAAGGGCGTTCAATACATTGGGGTAGCGCCCCCACCCAAATTCCTGGGACGAAAGGGCGCTATAGATCTCATACCCGGGCGCCAGGATCAGGGACCCCACCTGCACTTCTTCTAGTCTCTCGACCATGTCGTGATCGATTGCGCCCAGCCCGCATTTGTAAAAGCAACTTAGACATTCCGAACATATCCCGCAGGCCAGGCACCGGGCTGCTTCGGCTTGGGCCTCTTTGTCGGTAAATCCCAGGTTCACCTCGTCAAAAGACCGGATACGTTCCCCGGCCGTGAGAGCCTGCATGCGCACTCGCGGCGTCACCCGGACCTCACCGCGAGCTACACGCTCGTTAATGTCCTCACCGGTCAACTTGACCACGGGCAATTCCGGCCCAGACTCCGGTTCCAGCTCTTGGCCCTGGAGATAGCGGTGAATGCTGGCCGCCGCTTTGTGCCCTGCGGCCACCGCTTCAATGACAAAAGCCGTGCCGCTCGTAGCGTCGCCGGCGGCAAATACACCCGGACGCGTGGCCGCAAAGGTATTGGGATTGACCGCAACGGTCGCTTCCCGGGTCACCCCCACGCCGGCACTCTCCGGGATAAACCCGAGACCAGCCCGTTGTCCCACAGAGAAGATGACATTATCACAGGGGACGACATGTTCCGAGCCGGGTATAGGAACTGGCCGGCGGCGACCACTTCCATCCGGTTCGCCCAATTCCATGCGGACACAGCGCAGGCCTTGCACTCGGCCATTCTCGTCTCCGATGATTTCGACGGGGTTCGACAAGAAATGAATGGTAACACCCTCTTCTTCCGCGTGCTGGATTTCCAGCGGGTCTGCCGTTGCTTCGGCGCGGGAACGTCGATAATGGACGTGTACTTCCTTCCCCAACCGGACGGCCGTTCGTGCACAGTCCATGGCCACGTCGCCCGCCCCTATCACTACCACTCTCCTTCCCAGCTCCGGCGGATGGCCCAGGCGCACATCCCGGAGGAAGGGCGTATTTAACAACACACCACTCAAGTCTACGCCGGGGATGGGCGGCCGGATGCCCTCGTGCGCGCCTACGGCGATGAGCACGGCCTTGTATCCCTCTGCAAATGTATCATCCAGATTCGTCACCGGGCTGTTCAACCGAAGATCCATGCCCAGGTCGGTAATATCAGCCACTTCTCGTTCGATCATTGAAGCGGGCAGACGATACTCCGGCACCCCCACCCGGAGCATCCCGCCGGCCACCGGTAGCGCCTCAAATACGGTTACGGGGTAACCGAAGCGTACCAGGTCACGGGCCGCAGTCAGCCCGCACGGGCCGGCGCCGATGATCGCCACCCGTTGCTCCCGATTCGGCTGAATCGGCTCCAGAAGGGAGCGGGGTTGAACGTAAACTTTATCCGTGACAAACCGCTTGAGCGCCCGGATATCCAGGGGTTGGTCTACCAGGTTTCGATTGCAGGCGTCTTCACAGCGATGGTTGCAGATTCGTCCGCAGATTCCAGGGAAAGGGTTGTCCTCCTTGATGACCCGCAGGGCATCCTCGTATCGGCCTTCGCGGATGAGAGCGATGTACCCCTGGGCGCGCTGGCCCGAGGGGCAGGCATCCCGGCAGGGAGCAATTCCTCGCTTTTCGATGGCGTAGGCATTGGGAACCGCCTGCGGATAGAGCCGATAGGCGGCTCGCTCCTGAGACATGGCTTGATCGAAGCGGCTCGGAATGGCAACCGGGCAAACCTGAGCGCACTCGCTGCATCCGGTGCATTTGCTCACATCGATGTAACGGGGCTTGCGGCGCACTGTGACGGTGAAGTTTCCGGCCTGTCCGTCCACTTTCACCACTTCGCTGTCCATCATGAGTTCTATGTTCAGGTGCCGGCCGGTCTCCACCAGTTTCGGGCTGATCGTGCACATGGAGCAATCATTGGTGGGGAAGGTCTTATCCAGCTGGGCCATCCGCCCCCCGATGGCCGAATTCGACTCAATCAAGTATACTTTGAAACCGGAGTTGGCCAGGTCTAAGGCGGCCTGCATCCCTCCCACACCACCGCCGACCACCATCACGGCGCCAATTTTTTCAACCTCGGCCGGTTTCCGGACTGTTTTTTCCATCGGACTGCCAACCTCGGGATCTCTCACCCTTTCAAAAGCTTCTGCAAACGGGCCAGCAACACCTTAGGGTCGATGGGTTTATCAATGTAATCTTCTGCATCCAGCTCCAGCCCCATGCTCTTGGCATACCGGCTGTCGGCAAAATGCTCGCTTACCGCCGTCAGAATGAGGACCGGAATGTCCCTGCAAGCAGGGTCTCCCTTTAATTCTTTACAGGCGGTGAACCCATCCTTTACCGGCATCATGATGTCCAGGATGATGGCGTCGGGTTTCTCTCTCCTGGCCTTCTCGACGCCCTCCTGTCCGTCATAGGCGGCAATTACCTGATGGGCGGCGCCCTCCAAAGCTGCTTTGATCATCTCTACCATATCGGGTTCATCATCGACCACCAAAATCTTTGCCATGGGTGTCTCCCCTTTGATGAATGGTTTCGTGCCCTAAAGTGGATTTCCCCGGCTCACAGCTTGGCCGCCTCCAGGATTGCCGGTACCTTCTTCTCCCACCCGACAGGGATGAAATGGATTCCCTGGCAGAGGCTCCGGAGCTCGTGAACGAGCCGGGCGCAGATCCCGATACTGGCCTGGACCCGATCCGGGGCATTCCCAATCTCTTCGATCAACCGTTCCGGAACCAAGATTCCCGGCATATTTTTATTGATGAACCGAGCCATGGAGGCTGATTTTAATAGCAACACGCTTGCCAGGATGGGAACGCCAAAACCCGCCGCACGCTTGATAAACCGCTCGAAGCCCAGAAGGTCGAAGACCGGCTGGGTTTGGAAGAACTTTGCCCCGGCGGCCACCTTCTTCTCCATCTTGACCAGCTGCAGCTCCAAGGCGGCCTCCGTGCCGGGGATGGGACTGACGGTGGCTCCGACAAAAAACTCCGCCCCGCCACGCAGTGGATTCCCCGCCATATCCTGGCCGCTACCCAATTTCTGGATTACCTTCAGAAGCTGGATCGAATCCAGGTCGAAAACCGGCTTGGTCTGGGGATGATCTCCCATGGAGGCATAATCGCCAGTGGTCACCACCAGGGTGCCGATCCCTAAAGCCGCCGCCCCCAGCAGATCGGCCTGCAGGGCCAGGCGATTTCGGTCGCGGCAGCTGATGTGCAGGATGGTTTCGAACCCTCTTCCCTGCAAAAGATGCCCCAAGACCAGAGGCGTCATGGCCATGACCGAATTCTTTCCGTCCGTAACCGCCAGAGCATCCACCCGCCCTTTTAAACCTTCCACGTCCCCGATCACTTCCGAAATATCGGTCCCCTTGGGGGGGGTGACTTCGGAGGTAATCATGAACCCTCTCTGCTGCAATTTCTCCTGAAAAGTCATCTCTTACTCCCCCCCTCGGGCGAAAGGGTCACATCATCTTGCATCTCTGCCGCCAACCTGGACCGGAGGCGGATCAGCGGCAGGATTTCACTGTGGTCCCGCGGTTCAGCATAGTGCTGCAGCCCGTCCAAACGTCCCTGGATTTTCAGCCGTTCATAGATCAGCTCCCATCCGCACGCCTTCTTGGGGTCGACCTCGCAGTGCCCCCGGTAAGCGCCCTGGCAGGGGCCGTTGAGTAGCCCCTTGGGACAGAAATACAAAGGGCAGAGGCCGCCGGTCAGGTCCAGCAAGCAATCCCCGCAGAGACGGCAGGGCTCCTTCTCCCCCAGGACACCCTGAAAACCCTCGGCCGAGACCGTGCGCAGGGCAGGGATAGTCATCCGCCCCGAGGTTATGGAAAGGGCCTGCACACCCACTTCACAGGACATAACCAGAAGGACCTGGGAACGCAACACCTGGCGGAACTGGCGGAGAAGACTGAGTTCATCCAGGCCTTTATTGCACAGGGCGTCAACCACCATCGTGCCCGTGAAGGTGACTCCTCTCAGTTCCATCTCTTTCTTCATCCGCTGCAGCTGGGCTTCTCCCCCGGGATTGCAGAGGCTCTTCCATCCGCTGCAGCCGATAAAAAAGACGCCCTTCTCTCGATCCAGACTCTTGAGGATTTCTTCACTCTTTCTTGGTTCTACAGAAATCATTTCCTTTCTCCTGTTCCGGTCGGGTTAAACATTATCAGCCTGCGCTTCCTCTTCCATTCCCCCTGCATCCCTTAAAAATTTCTCGCTTCCGGCCCCCTGGAGGGTTGAGCGTTCAATCAGGTTTTACTGGGCTTATCTTTTTCCAAAAGGGCTGTCACTCGGCCAACAAGCTCGTTGGGGTCCACAGGCTTGGAGATGAAATCCTCGGCTTCGATCTCCATCCCGCTGAGCTTGGTGTATTTGGTCCGGCCAAAATAATCCGCCACCCCCGTAAGGATGAGAATTGGGGTAAGAGCGGTCTGGGGATTGTCCTTCAGCTCTCGACAGGCCGCAAAACCATCCTGTTCGGGCATCATGATGTCTAAGACAATGGCATCGGGCTTCTCCGCCTTGGCTTTGGCAACGCCCTCCTTCCCATTGAAGGCTACGATGACCTCGAAATGCCGCTCCAGGGCCATCCGCAACATCTCCACCAGATCCGGTTCATCATCGATGACCAAGACCTTTGCCAGCCCAGCCATTTTTCGCCCTCCCCTGCTGATCGGCCCGCTTCTTTCCCGGATAAGAAGATCAGCTTCTCTTCTCCTCCTTGGGAAGTGTGAATAGGAAATTGGCCCACGCTCCCTCTTCCGATTCGGCCCAAATCCTTCCGCCATGCTTTTCCACGATCACCTTGGCATTAAACAGCCCCAGGCCCGTGCCCCTTCTGTGGCGCTCCAGTTCCCCTTCCAGGCGCGCAAACTTTTCGAAGACCATGGCCAGCTTACCAGCCGGAATCCCGCGGCCTTCGTTCTTTATGTAAAACAAACACTCTCCGGATTCGTCCCGCATTCCACACCAGATCCTTCCTCCCTGGCGCCCATACTTGAGGGCGTTGCCGATGAGGTTGCTGAAAACGATGCGCAACAGGACCGGGTCCGCCACGGCCTCTGCCTTGCGGAAGACTTCCTCGTTCTCCAATACCACTTCCATTTTCCGCATATCGAGCTGTTTTTTTTCGTCTTCCAGAACGGGAGCCAAAGCCTCCCGGAAGACAGAGACCCGGGTTTTGTTAATCTCCATCCTCCCGGATTCGATTCGCCCCAGCTGCAAATATTTCTGAATCATATTGATCAAAGCATCCACATTCCTCAGCATCGTGGAGACGGCTTGCTTCTGCTTCGGGCTGGCCAAGGGGCCTAAGGATTCGTCCTGCAACAGGATCAAGAACCCTTTGAGTACACCCATGGGCTGGTTGAGTTCGTGGGTGATGAACCCAACCATCTCCAGATAATGGCGGTTCAGGTCCTGGAGTTTAGTGTTCACCATGTAAAGCTCTTCCATCGTGGCTTTCAAGGTCATGGTCATCCGGTTGAAAGAAACCGCCAGGTGGCCCACTTCATCCCTGGATTGAATCGCTACTTCGTGGGAGAAGTCTCCCCCCGCGATTACCTCCGTGGCCTTCGCGAGCTCACCAATCGGCCGGGTAATGGAGCGGGTGATGAAATAAGCCAGAAACAGAACCAACACGAGCCCGAGAAAAGCAATACCGAAAAAACTGTAGATGACATTACTTCGGAGATCGGTATAAGGCTCCTCCAGCGTCCCCGCGTAAAGGATCCCGATGATCTCCCCTTTGATGTTGCGGATGGGCTCGTAAGCCGCAATGTACCAGTCATCGACCACGAAGGCCCGGTCGATCCAGGCGCGGCCATTCTCCAGGACTTGGTCGTAAACATCCCGGGCGACCCTTGTTTCGATGGCTCTCAAACCGCTCCGATTCTTTACGTTGGTGGAAATGCGCACATCCCACTGAAAGATCGTAGCGGTTCCCGTATCCTTTCCTTTGTAGCGCTCCCCCTTGAAAACGATATCCTTGATCTTGTCCACGATTTCATAGTTGCGATTGAGAAGGGTCCCTCCGTAGAGGACGCCCAGAACGTTGTCGTTAACGTCCAAGATGGGTACGGCGGCTTTCAACATCATTCCCGAGGTTTGCTTGGTCTCAGGCCGATCTTTGGCTTTGGGGGTGGGAACGAATTCCATGTAAGCCTGGCGGACCAGCTCTTCCCCTTCCTTGGCCAGCTCCTGCTGGGGGATGATCTCAGTGGAGGCGACCATCTCTTTCTTCAACGCCCTCCTGACCAACTCGTCGTTTCCTTGATAATCGCCGGCGCGATAGGGAGGACGAGATCGAGCCAACACGAACCCCTTTCGGTCTACGATGGTGAGAACATCGAGTCCATACTCTATGCGTACCTTCTCGAGCTCCCGCCGCAGGACTTCCGTATCTCTCCCGAATAAAGAGGGAATGATTAAATCTCTCTTGGCGGTGAGGTGGAGAACGTCTTGAATGCGGCTGAGCCGCTCCTGGTAGATCATCCAGGCCGACAGAAGGTCATGACGGACTTTTTTTTGGGCCTCGGCAATGATGGTATTCCCCACCATGCGGACGCCAATGATGGATGAGGCCAGTCCTCCAGCCAGGACAACCAGCAAGAAGCTGAAAATCAGCTTTGCCCATAAGGATTGAAACGGCAACCGGGCAGAAACTTTGAGCTTTTCCCACATCGAATCTTCCTGGCTTCATACGATCGTAGCGCTTCTCTTCATCCCTGATGAACCCGCCGGCCTCCAGGAAAAGTTCCCCATCCGCAGCCCCCCGTCCCGAAATAGGGAGACTTGTCTCATACTCAATACGCCTAGAGCGTAGCGCAGGGCGATAAAAACTCTGTACTCTGCTATGCGCTATGCTCTAGGCGCTTTGGGCTTTAAACCTGGGGTCGCGGAAGGAGGCCGGCACGCTCCACGATGGTGTGAACGACCTCTTCCCATTCGATGGCCATAAGGTGGATGCCGTGCACCCCGGGGACCTGGCGCAGCCTCTGGATCTGCTCCACGCAGATGTTGAGGCCTTCTTCCCGGGCTTTTTCTTTCCCCGCACTCTTCATGCGGTTGATGATTTCATCGGGTACTTCCATTCCGGCTACCTTTTCTTTCATGTACCTGGCCATGCCCACGGATTTCAGGGGGGTGACCCCCGCCAGGATGTGGGTTTTCTCGTGGAGACCCCGGTCCCGGACCATCTGCATGAAGCGCTCAAATTTATCCATGTCGTAGATGCACTGGGTCTGGATGAAATCCGTCCCTGAAGCCACTTTCTTGGCTAAGCGGATAACCCGGTATTCGAAAGGATCGGCAAAGGGGTTGGCCGCCGCGCCGATGAACATCTGGGGAGGGCCCTCGATCTCGTCGCCCCCCAGGACCTTGTGTTCATCCCGCATCCGCTTCACCGCCTGGATCAACTGCATGGAGTCCAGGTCGAAGACATTCTTGGCCGTGGGGTGGTTCCCGAATTTCTGGTGATCCCCCGAAAGGCAGAGGATATTCCGGATCCCCAGGGCATAGGCGCCGAAGATGTCACTCTGCATGGCAATGCGGTTACGGTCCCGGCAGACCATCTGCATGTTCGGCTCCAGCCCCATCCGGACGAGGATGGCGCTTACCGCAATGGAAGACATGCGCACGATAGCCGTCTGATTGTCGGTCACGTTGATGGAATCCACATTCCCCTTGAGCAGGTTGGCCTTCCGTTCGATTACGGATACATCCGTCCCCTTGGGCGGCCCCAGCTCCCCGGTGACGGCGAACCCGCCACTGGAGAGAATTTTCTCCAATTTGCTCCCCGCCTTCATATCTTCAAATCCTCCCTGACCCGTTTCCGCGGCCCCCCGTCGCGATTCTTCGACCAATCCTTGACGGGCAGGATGATCTCTAACTTGTCCAGCTGGCCTAGCTCTTTAAGGCGATCGTAGATCAATTGCCACCCGCAGTCAACCTGGGAGTCAATCTCACACTTCCCGCCTTTCGACCCGCCGCAGGGGCCGTTGAAGAGACTCTTGGAACACCGGGCCACCGGGCAAATGCCGCCGGTCCGGTCCAGGACGCAGTTGCCGCAGGCCTGGCACCGCTCGGTCCAGACCCCTTGCTCTTCGGTCACCCCGATGAACTGGGTGTCTACCCCGGGCAGGAGTGGATGCTTGCGGAATTTCTCCGCCAGGAACTGGATTCCCGCCCCGCAGGCCAGGGAGAGGATGGCGGGATACGCGTCGACAATTTCCCGCATGGGCTCCAGGTATTCCGTGTCGCACTGCCTCTCCAGGGTTATCTCTTTGGTTTCCAGAGGTTTTCCCTGGGCCTGGCGGGCTAGACGGAGAGCCGAGGCGAGAATGCCCACTTCCTTTTCGCCCCCCGTGGAACAGACCGTTACGCAACCTTTGCACCCGGCTACAATGATCTTGTCGTACGCCTCAATCATGGCCAGGATCTCTTTAATGGGTTTTCCTTCAGCAATGATCATCCAAATCCTCCTAAAACGCATAACGCAGAGAGCATAGCGCATAGCGTTAAATAACAAAGACCGGTTATACCTTTTGCGTTATATGCTCTGCGGTTTGCTCTTCTTTGCGCTCTGCGCTATGCGCTTTGCGCTCCGCGTTTTTCTTAATCGGACTCGGTCCTAACTTGCGAATTTTCTCGGTCATCTCCCGGGCCACTTCCGCGAACCGCGGCCCCATGGCTGCGGACATGTTGTACATCTCCAGGCGCTCCCCGCCGATCCCTGCATCCTCCAGGATCTGCTTGGCCAGAGCCACCCTTTTTTTGGCCCGGAAATTTCCTTTGAGGAAGTGACAGTCCCCTTCCAGGCACCCGGCCACATAAGCGCCGTCCGCCCCCTTTTCAAAAACTTCCAGGAGGTGACGAATGTCTACCTTTCCGGTGCAAGGAAGGCGGATGATGCGAACATTGTAAGGATACTGGAGCCGCATGGTCCCAGCCAGGTCTGCTGCCGTGTAGGCACAATAATGGCAACAGAAAGCGATAACGATGGGTTCGAATTTCTCCATCAGACCCTTTCTCCCCTGAACGCCTCGGACAGAACCTCGATGATGACGTCACACTTGGCCATGACCTGCTCGTCGGTGAAGTGCTGAAGCTTGATGGCTTTTCCCGGACACTCCGAGGCGCAGATGCCGCACCCGTGGCACATGGCGGCTTCGATCTCCGCCACTCCATCCTTGTTGATCACGGGCACATTGTAGGGACAGACCCGGACACAGGTCAGGCAGGCCGCGCATTTCTCCGGGTCCACTACGGAGACGACCCCGCCCACCTGGATTTGGTCTTTGGCCAGAATGGTACAGGCCCGGGATACGGCAGCCGCGGCCTGAGAAAGGCTCTCGTCAATCATCTTGGGCGAGTGGGCCACTCCGCAAAGATAGATGCCCTCGGAAGCGAAGTCCACGGGTCGAAGCTTCATGTGTGCTTCCAGGAAAAAGCCATCGGCATTGCGGGGTACCTTAAGCATGCTGGCCAGTTCGGCGGTATCCGCCGGGATCGTCGCCGCGGAAAGGACCAAGAGGTCGGGATGATAGGAGAGGTTCTCCCGTAGGACGGGGTTGTAAACCGTGACCTCCAGTTTTCCGTCTTTCTGGGCCACCTCAGGCTTGCGCTCTTCTTCGTACCGCAGGAAGCGCACCCCGGCTTTCCGGGCCCGGGCATAATCTTCTTCCAGCATGCTGTACATACGCATATCCCGGTAGAGAATCGTTACCCGCGCCCTGGGGTTCAAACTCTTGATGGTCAAGGCGTTCTTCACCGCCTCGGCACAGCAGACCCGGCTGCAGTAAGGCCGCTCTTCATTCCGCGACCCCACGCACTGGATCATGACGATTTCCTTTAGCTCCTGAACTCTCTTTCCATCCCCGTGCAGGAAGCCTTCCAGCTCCAGTTGGGTGAGGACCCTTTGGTCCTCCCCATAGAGATACTCCTTAGGGTTAAGCTCCTCTCCCCCGGTGGCGACAATGGTCACCCCATGTTCAACTTCCCGGGTAAACATTCTGGGCCCAACCATCAAGTTGGTTTTGTAATTCCCCACGTAACCCGAGAAATCGGTAATGACCGCATTGGAAAAGACCTGGATCCGGGGATGCTTGGTAACCTTGGCTTTGAGTTCTTCCAAGTATTTCGGAATATTCTTCCCGTCGAGGGTGGTCTTCAGATGCCGGAGGTTTCCTCCAAGTTCACTTTCCTTTTCCACCAACACGGCCTCAAACCCTTGCTCGGCCAATCCCAGGGCCGCGGTCATCCCGGATAATCCCCCCCCGATCACCAGCCCTCTTTTGATAACCCCTTTGGTCAGCTCCTCCAGGGGGCTGATCAAGTTGGCGTTGGCTACTGCCATGCGCACTAAGTCCCGGGCTTTTGAGGTCGCTTCTTCTTTCTCATGCATGTGGACCCAGGAGCATTGATCGCGGATGTTGGCCATCTCGAAGAGGTAGCGATTCAAACCAGCCTCCCGGATCGTCTCCTGGAAGAGCGGCTCGTGGGTGCGCGGGGAGCAGGAGGCGACGATGACCCGGTTGAGCTTATGCTCTTCGATGGCCTTCTTGATCTTCTCCTGCGTGTCCTGGGAGCAGGTGTAAAGGTTCTCATCAGCAAAGACGACGTTCCCCAGGGAGGCGGCGTAATCTTTCACCCCCGGAACATTGACTACCCCGCCAATATTATTCCCGCAGCGGCAGACGAAGACGCCGATCCGGGGCTCTTCTTCCCTCACATCTTTTTGCTCCGGGTATTCTTTGCGGGCCACCATCGTTCCCCGCACCTCGGAAAGAATCTCCGAGGCTGCCGCGGCCGCCCCGCTGGCCTGGGCCACGGTCTCGGGGATGTCCTTCGGCCCCTGGAAGACACCGCAGGCATAGACTCCGGGGCGGGAGGTGGCCAACGGGGTCAGGGAATCGGTCTTGGCAAACCCATAGGCGTCGAGCTCAATTCCCACATTCTTGGCCAGCTCCCTGGTCGACGCCGATGGAACCATTCCCACCGACAGGACCACCAGGTCGAACTCTTCCTCTTTGATTTCTCCGGCGTCATCGATATAAGTGATCCAAAGGTTTTTGGTCTGGGGATCTTCCACGACCCGGGAGATGGCGCAACGGACATAGCGCACGCCGTATTCTTTCTTGGCCCGTTCATAGTAGGCATCGAACCCTTTTCCGTAAGCCCGAATATCGATGAAGAAGATCGTGGGCTGGATCTCTTTCTCGTGTTCTTTGGCGATAATCGCTTCCTTCGTGGCGTACATGCAGCAGACCGCCGAGCAATAGGGATGATCCTGGTCGCGGCTGCCCACGCACTGCAGGAAAGCGATCTTGCGCGGCAACTGGCTGTCGGAAGGTCGCTGGACATGGCCCATCGTCGGCCCGGAGGCCGATAGGATGCGCTCAAATTGCAGGGCGTTCAATACGTTGGGGTAGCGCCCCAGGCCGTATTCCTGGGACAGCCGGGCGTTGTAAACTTCGTACCCGGGAGATAGGATGATCGATCCCACCTGCACTTCTTCCTGCGTCTCCACCATATCGTGATGGATGGCCCCCAGGCCGCACTTGTAGTAGCAACAGAGACATTCCGAGCAGATCCCACAGGCCAAGCACCGCGCCGCCTCCGCCTTCGCCTCTTCTTCGGTATATCCCGGGCTCACTTCGGCAAATGAGGACGTGCGCTGGCTGACCGGGCGGGGCTCAATGCGCACCCGCGGAGTCACCCGAACGTCGCCGCTGGCAACCCGTTCCTGCAATTCCTCCTTGGTCAGCTTTACCACGGGCAATTCCGGTAGGGGGACAGGTTCTAACTCTTCCCCGCGCAGATAGCGGTGGATGCTGGCGGCAGATTTGTGCCCGGAGGCAACCGCTTCGACGACGAAGGACGTACCGGTGGTGACATCTCCCGCCGCAAAAACCCCCGGCCGGGTCGCGGCAAAGGTGTTGGGATTGACGGCGATGGTGGACATCCGGGTAACTCCCACCCCCGCGCTCTCCGGGATGAAGGCCAGGCCCGCGCGCTGCCCGATGGCGAATATCACCACTTCGCAAGGCAGCACGTGTTCACTTCCCTCCTCGGTTTCCAGGTTCAGCCGGCCATCCTGGTCAAATTCCATGAAGGTTACCTTGACGGCCTCCACGCCGGCCACATGCCGGTCCTTATCCAGGATCCGCTTGAACGAGCGGCTGGAGTAAACGGTAATACCTTCCTCTTCGGCTTCTTTCACCTCATCCGGATGGGCGGGCATCTTCTCCCGGCTCTCCAGGCAAGCCATATCCACCTTGGCCGCGCCCAACCGCACCGCGGTCCGGGCACAGTCTATGGCCACATTGCCTCCCCCCAGAACGAGGACATGCCGATTTTGGATGTCCGCCTTCGGATCCCGAATTTCCTTCCCCGCGGGATCCTTGTGCATTCCGAGACTCAGCAGGCTCACATCCCGCAAAAACTGCGTGTTGATCAGGACTTCCGGAAGGTCCGTTCCGGGAATGGGCAATTTTCGGCCCTCATGGGCTCCCACTGCAATGAGAACCGCCTTGAACCCCTCCTTCATGATGTCGTCCAGGTTGCTCACGGGGGTGTTCAGTCTCAGGTCGATCCCCAGGTCGATAATCTCCCGTACTTCCCGGTCCACAATGAGCGGGGGTAAACGGTAATCGGGAACTCCGACTCGAAGCATCCCCCCCGCGATGGGCAGGGCCTCAAATATGGTTACCGGGTATCCCACTTTGCGCAAATCTTTGGCCGCAGTGAGCCCGCAAGGCCCCGCGCCGATAATGGCCACCTTCTCTCCGAATTGATAAGGAAGAGGATCGGGAGGAATGTACGGTTGCTTGTAAACCTGATCGGTCACAAAGCGTTTCAGGTTGGCAATGGACAGAGGTTGGTCGACCAGGTTGCGATTGCACTCGTCCTCGCAGCGATGATTGCAGATCCGCCCGCAGATTCCGGGGAAGGGATTGTCTTCTTTGATCACCCGCATCGCATCTTCATAGCGGCCTTCCCGGATAAGCGCAATATACCCCTGGGCCCGCTGGCCGGTGGGGCAGGCATCCCGGCAGGGGGGAATCCCCCGTTTTTCGATGGCGTAGGCGTTGGGCACCGCCTGCGGGTAAAGCTTGTAGGCCGCCCTCTGCTGGGCCATGCCCTCGTCAAAGCGGCCCGGGGTGATGATCGGGCAGACCTGGGCGCACTCACTGCACCCCGTGCATTTGCTGATGTCGATATAGCGCGGCTTATGGCGCACGGTGACCGTGAAGTTTCCGGCCGGGCCGTCCACCTTCATCACTTCGCTATCCATCATCAATTGAATGTTCAGGTGTCGGCCGGTCTCCACCAGTTTGGGGCTGATGGTGCACATGGAACAGTCGTTGGTGGGAAAGGTCTTGTCCAGTTGGGCCATCCGGCCGCCGATGGCCGTGGACTCTTCAACCAGGTAGACTTTAAAGCCGGAATTGGCCAGGTCCAGCGCGGCCTGCATGCCTCCCACGCCGCCCCCTACGATCATGACGGCCCCAGTTTTCTCGATTTTTTCCTGTTGACGTTCTCTTTCTTTCTCCATTCCCGTTTATCCTCAGATCAGACCTTTGGAAGCGAGCAGCTTCGTGGGGTCAACGAAATGCCTTTTAAACCACTTCCCCGCATCGGGATGCCCCAGGCTCAAGCCAATCAATTCGGTGAAGTACAAGACAGGCATTTCATACTTCTTCCCGGCTTCCAGGGAAATTTCTTCCTGGCGCGAATCCAAATTCGACTGGCATAGAGGGCAGGCGACGACAATGGTCTCAGCCCCGGCTTCCAGAGCTTTATCGAAAAGCTTCTGGGTTAGACGCCGCACGATGTCGGTCCGGGTCAAAACCAGACTTCCCCCGCAGCAATCGGTTTTATAGGACCAGGGAATCACTTCCGCCCCCAGAAGTCCCAGGAGTTCATCCATCTTTTTGGGGTTTTCGTGGTTCCTTGCTCCGGTCACCTTGGGTGGACGGACCAGCAAGCACCCATAATAGCAGACGACCTTGAGCCCGGTGAGCGGCTGCTTCTTCAGCCCCTTAATCTTCTCCAGAAGCCCGGGATCAACGAGAAACTCCAGAAGGCTTAGGATCTGGAAGTTGAGCTTCTTCCCGGCTTCAGCCCCTTCCCCGGCGGCTGCCTCTCTTTCCCCTGCTTTGAAGCGGCTGTAACAGGCTGCACAGGGGACCACTACGTCCATCCCCTGTTTTTGGGCAATGGCCAGGTTTCGTGCCACTAGGCTCAAAGCCAGGGCTTCATCGGTGACGTGGGCGGAACTGGCCCCGCAACAATTCCAATCCGGAAGTTCGCACAGCTCCACGCCGAGCAGGCGGCCGACGGTGCGAGTGGATTCATCGTATTCTAAAGCTGTCCCGTGCAGAGAGCAACCGGGGTAATAGGAAACCTTCATGATCAATTCCTTCTTTCCCTATCCGGGAGACAGAATCCAGAAGAGAGGTCCTTATTCTGACTTCTGACCCCCCTGGATCGTTACTCTTTAGCTTTTTGAAAGAGTACGGCGATCTCTTTCTTCCGGCTGATCCTGGAAGGCCAGAGCTTCAACTTTCCTTTGGTGAACATCTTCCAGCCGATCTTAAAATCATCCCAGTATCTTCCCGTCTTCATTTTGTACCGGGCCATCATCCCCAGCTCATGGACCCGGCCATGGGTACGGACGGAATCCAGGAAGGCCGCGTGAAAGAGGGGAACGTCCTTTTCCGCAGGGGCAAACCCTTCCCGCAGAGCGCTCTGGCGCAGCCAGTCCATGACCCCGGCGATGTCAATATCATTGGGGCAGCGGGTGCTGCAGGTGTAGCAGGAAGCACAGACCCAGATCGTCTTGCTGGAAAGGACTCTCTCCTTCATCCCCAGCAGGACCATCTGCATGATCTGGTTGGGCTTATAGTCCATGGCAAAAGCCACCGGACAACCGGCAGAGCACTTCTGACATTGATAGCAATCCTGGACGTTAATACCGGTCTCCCAGGAATTCAGGTCCCCGGATAAAGGCTTTTTCGCTCCGATCTCAGGCAAAGAACGACCTCCTCAGGTGAAAAGGCTATATTTTAATTCGAATTTTCAATTAATACCACTACCTAAAGTAAACTTCTATGAGCTACATCAGCCCTTTCATTATTTAATTCCAGCCGCAAGTTTGGCCGCTTTCACCGTGTTCATCATCAACATGGTAATGGTCATCGGCCCCACTCCTCCGGGTACCGGGGTTATCGCGCCGGCCTTCTCTTTGACCGCATCAAAATCGACATCCCCACAGAGGATGGCTTTGCCTTCTTTGCTCATACCCACCCGATTCACCCCGACGTCGATGACGAACGCACCCTCCTTGACCATATCCCCGGTTACGGCCTTTGGCTTCCCCGCCGCCACGATCAAAATGTCCGCCCGCCGGGTGTGGAAAGCAATATCCTTTGTGCCTGTGTGGCAGATCGTTACGGTTGCGTTCGCTCCCTTTTGTTTCTGGAGCATCATGTTGGCAATGGGTTTGCCCACGATGTTCGACCGCCCTAGGACAACCACTTCCGCTCCATCGATCTTCGCGCCCGAGCGGATGAGGAGCTGCTGGATTCCGGATGGCGTGCAGGGGAGATAGTCGGCCTCGCCGATCATCAATTTGCCCACGTTTACCGGATGGAAGGCGTCTACGTCCTTCTTCGGGTCGATGGCATAGAGGATTTTGGTTTCGTTGATATGCTTGGGCAGGGGCAGTTGCACCAGAATCCCGTGGATCTTCGGGTCTTTATTGTATTTCTCGATCAGCTCCAGAAGCTTAGTTTCCGGGATGTCAGCTACCTGATTATCTTGAACGGAGTAGAACCCCAACTCCTTGGCGGTTTTCTGCTTTCCGGTCACATAGCTTATCGAGGCCGGGTTCTCCCCCACCAGGATGGTCACCAATCCCGGGATGACATGGTGTTTTTCCCTCAGGGCGGAAACCTCCTTAGCCAATTCCTCCCGGATCTGCCTGGCCACCTCCGTTCCGCTGATGATCTTCGCGGCCATATCTTCCTCCTTGATTCTCCGCCACAGAGCACACAGAGTTCACAGAGCAGAGATGATTTCAAAATCCACAGAAAAGATACTTTTCGTTCCTGCGGCCGTATCTGAGTGCCAAAATTCGAATTTGGAATTCCAATCTCTGTGTTCTCTGCGCCCTCTGTGGCAAAAATGTTGTTTAGAACAGTCCTTTCACTCTTCCCGTATTCACGTCCACGTCAATCCTGCGGAAAGCGGGGTCTGAACTCGTCCCGGGCATCAGGCTGATGGTGCCTGCACAGGGGCAGAGGAACTTTGCTCCTGAAAAAACCAGAACGTCCCGAATGGGTAGCGTCCAACCCTTGGGCACCCCTTTGTTGGCCGGATCATGCGTAAGGCTCAGATGGGTCTTCACCATCATCGTGGCAAAATCCTTGAATTTGGGATCTGCTTCCAGCCTCTTTGCCTTGGTTTCGGCTTCCGGAGCCCAGGAGACCCCACTCGCACCATAAACCTTTTTAGCAATCGTCTCCACCCGCTGTCGCAAAGGCATTTCTAAAGGATAAAGGAACTTAAAATTCACTTTCTCGTTACAGGCATCGACGACTGCGTCGGCTAACTCTAGGGCCCCATCACCCCCGTTGGCCCAGTGGGAAGAAACGGCCACGCGCGCCCCGGCTTGTTCCGCACCTTTTCGCAGCATGGCAATCTCATCTTTGGTATCGGTGTGGAACGAGTTGATGCAGACCACGGGGTTGATTCCTGCTTCTTTAACGATCCCGATATGGTGCGCCAGGTTGGCGATCCCTTTTTCCAAGAGGGGTAAATTCTCCTTGGTGTAGGACGGATCCAAGGGTAGACCCGCCACCACCCTGGGCCCGCCCCCGTGCATTTTTAGCGCGCGGACTGTGCTGGTGATGACGGAGACATTGGGGATAAGACCGCTGAAACGGCATTTGACGTTCCAGAATTTTTCAAATCCGATATCCGCCCCAAAGCCGCTCTTGGTAACATGATAGTCGAACATTTTCAACCCGATCCGGTCGGCGATGATGGAAGATTGGCCCACGGCAATGTTGGCAAATGGGCCGGCATGGACCATGACCGGCTGGCCTTCGACCGTTTGCAGGAGGGTGGGGTTAATAGTGGGGACCATCCAGGCGCACATCGCTCCGGCGACCTCGAGGTCGCTGGTCGTTACGGGATTCCCCTTCCGGTCATAGCCCACGGTAATCTTGCCCAGCCTGTCCCGCAGGTCAGCCAGGTCCCGGACAATGGAAAGAGTGGCCATGAGCTCGGAACTGACGGCGATGCCGAATCTGGAGGCCATCGTGAACCCGTCCATCTTTCCGCCCAGTCCCATGATGATGTTCCTCAATCCCTGGGCGCAGAAGTCTATGACCCAGCCCATTTCCACATTCTTGGGGTCCACGTCTAACCGTTTCAACCCCCGCTTGGCCAACTGTTCATCGGTGTAATTGGCCTCGTGCTGCATCCGGGCGTTGAGGGCGACCATGGCCAAATTATGGGCATTCATGATGGCGTTGATGTCCCCGGTGAGACCCATGGAAAACTCCGTCAAGGGAATCGCCTGCGCATTGCCGCCGCCGGCCGCGCTCCCCTTGATATTCATGGTCGGCCCACCCGAAGGCTGACGGATGCAGCCCCCGACATTTTTCTTCCTTTTGCCCAAACCCTCGATGAGCCCCATCGAGGTAGTGGTTTTCCCTTCCCCGAGCGGGGTGGGGGTGATGGCTGTTACTTCGATGTACTTGCCATCGGTTTTTTTCCCCAGGCGGTTAATGATCTTCATGAAATCAAGTCTTCCGATCCTCCCGTAGGGGATGACTTCATCCTTATCCAGCCCCAGCTCTTTCTGGAAATCCCAAATGGACTTCATGTGCTCTTCGGCCGCCTCAGAGATCTGCCAGTCGGCCATCTTTACGGCATCGTACGGCATACCGGAACCCTCCTTTTTATTTATGTATTTTCTTCTTATGGTCTTTTACTGGTATGGGAACGAAATGACTGCGCGTTCAGCTTCCAGGGCACCCTGGATGAAGATCGTCGTTCGATCTTCGTAACCACCTCCCTCCTCGAATCCTTCCATGTTCACAATCTCCCGCGTAGCCACAGGAAAGCCCGGCGACAAGAAATTCTCAAAACGTGGGGAATAAAAGCTTGGGCGGGGAGCGATGGAGGGGAAAAAGGGGAATAAACCCTTGCCTATGCCAATTGCTTTGTCGGCAAACAAATCTGCTCGTCCGAATGAACACTGGACGTTCCCTCCCCTACCGTGATGCGGGAAAAAAAATTCTTTTCCCCATCACGCCAGGATCAAAAATTGGTTCGATCGGTACGCCCAAATCTCTAATTGTCTTTGTAGGAAAGCGGCAACCTACCCGCCATCAGGCCGGTCTCTTTACAGGCCCAGGCCTGATCACTCTAGGTGAGAAAAAAGAACGATCTCCCCTTTGGAGAATATAAACCGATCCGCGAAAGCATGTCAAGCTTTTTCCCCTGCGAATCCGATATTTCTTGGGGGAAAAATCTTCTCCAGCTTCCGTTGGGTCCAAGTTCTTGGCTCCTTTTGCGCTGCCCCCTTTTTCCCCTTGTCAACAAAAAAACTCTATGGCATGATAGGGGAAAAGCGCAAAACCAGAAGCGCTATGCGCATAGCGCTAAGCGTCAAGCGATCTTCTGCGTTCTCTGTGGTTAATCATTACAAAAAATCCGGGAGGAATTATGCGTATACGGGTGCGGGACGAAAAGATCATCAAAGCGATTAAAAAGCTGGAGGGGATTGACATCATTATTAAGACCGTCGAGGATGCTAAAAATGCCATCCGCCTCATCCTCCGGAAGACGGAAATGTCCAAATCCAAGGACTACGAAGGACTTAAGGACATCGCCATCACTCAGGTCGTCGATTATCCCACCAGCGCCGTGGAGTACCATATCTACTACGAGATTGAATTTATCCTCACCGATAACCGCTACACCGAAATGGAGATCGCCCTGATTAAAGAACTTCAGGGAATGTTTGAGAAATTGTAAGCAAGAGATTGGCAGCATCCTGCTTAACCTTCTTCAAATCCTCTTCGTTGGGCCGTCCGCGGATGTCCCCCATCCTCCCCTTCGTGCTCCTTTCCTCCGAACCATGAAATTCGCCCAGAATATACCATTCACCCACCACGGTAAAGCCGAGATGCTCAAAGAACTGTCCCGCATACTTGCCCGCGGGAATGGCTTCATTGATTCCCGTATGCGGCCCGGAATAGGTGCAGAAAATTAGCGCATTTTTCGCTGAAATCTTCGGAGCCCCAGTTTTTACGCGCCCCGCCTGGCGATACTTGCTGTACTGGATCTTCAAGAAAGTATCCACCGGGTCCGGAGGGTGCCATCGATAAGATGGGAACCCAAGGCAGATCAGGTCCCAATCATAATAATCAATGTCCTTCGCTTCCTCGGGCTTTTTCACCAGGACTTCAGCTCCCGAAGCCTCCAAGCCTTCTTTAATAGCCTCGGCCACCTTCTCGGTGTTTCCGGATTTTGACCAGTATATGATCACGGCTTTCATTTCTTTCATCTCCGAAAAAGGAATTTTTGTAACTATTCACCCATTTAAAATCCCTCCCCCCTCCCTTTAATAAAGGCAGGAGATTAAAATTTCCCCCTTTGAAAAAGGGGGATAAAGGGGGATTTCTGGGGGTTCTTTGTAATTTTTAAACTTTATTTTTCATATGGCTAAACCGTTACGCAATTTTAATTTCCGTCACAATTCGGCCTCTTCCAGTAAAATCTCCGCAACCCAGCGGGCCCCGTTTCCTACAACCGCGGGACACTTCTCTTCGTGAGCCCCTGCTTTTTCAAACTTGCTGTACTCGTCAGCATCGCGAATGTAAAAAGGGCGCCCAAAGATCTTCTGCTGGATATCCCGGCAGATGACCGAACCGTATTCTGCGATGAATTTGTCATGGAGCTTCTTGGCCAGATCGAAGCCTTTTTTCCGGGTCCGGTCGGGGTCCAAGAACTTCTCACGAGTTCGGCCATAGAGCTGACTCAGCGCCATTACCCCGCCCGTGTAAGCGCCGCAGCACCCATCGCCGCATAATCCCACGCCACCTGCAAGTCCACTGGCAGCCCGGAAAACTTCATCATTCTTTTTCTCGAAAAGGTCCTGGATTGCCGCCAGAACGCACTGCGAACAGCCCATGTACACTTTCTCGTATTGAAAACCCAAGTCAAAGGCCTTCTTCGAAATTTCCTCCGCATTCTTCTTTTTAGGCTTCGCAGACATAAATCACCCTCCCAACGCAGATTTTTTGGCCCGGCCATTAATATTTCTCCAGGCCTCTCTTTTGGCCCTCGGGTTTGAGAACCGAAGGGATCACATTTAACCTGATGGAATGAAGAGTAACAGTTGGCCGACTGGGTGTCAAGAATTCACCCAGGATTCATCCGAGAATTCATTCAAGGAACCGGAATCCAGGAATTTTCCCGAATATTTCCACCCGTGCGAAATTTAGGTATGCTAAGATAATCTGAGGATGCACTTTGGAGGAGGGAAAACGATGAAATCTGGGCGTTTAAAAGTACATCAAAGCGAAGAATGGGAAAAGATGGTCGATGAAGCGGCGGAGGAAGCCTACGATCTATTGAACAGCGACAAGAGACGAGCCTGATCGCAGACGGTTCTGCAGGTCATGCAGGAACGACTGGGAATGGTGGATGATTTAATGATCAAGGCAGTTGGGCCGATGGCCGGAGGCAGCCGGGTTCGCTCCCTCTGCGGGGCTCTGCAGGCGGGAGTCCTGACTCTGGGAATGCTCTATGGGGCTGAAGGGGAAGGTTTGTCCAGCCTCGAAGTAATGGTGGAGTCGTTTCAGCCGGTCAAGCAATTCTACAGAGAATTTGAGAAGGCCTTTGGCAGCCGCTTTTGCCCGGAAATTATCCACGCTGACCTGGAAGTTCCGGAAGAGAGAAAGGCGTGGGTCGATCGGGACGGTAAGCGCGAATGCGCGCTTCTGTGCGGCAAGACGGTGAAGCTTTTATTCGGGATCATTGCGGAGAAAGAAAGAAGTAAATGATCATACGGTGGGGGTGGTTAACCGAAGGGTCGCCTGTCCAAATTTGGAAAAAAGATCCCCGGGTCATAATGCTTACCCTCCGGTTTTATAGATTGCCACATTCCTCTTAAACATTTCCCAAAACATTTCCAAAAATCGCGCCGCTGGGTCATGGGCGTAATAAGACCTGTTCGCCCAAATCAGGAAAGCTATTGGCGCGGACGCCAAGCCACTGCTTCTGCTTCAAGACAGGGCTTATCCCGCTGAGAAATCCTACAGAAATTCTGTGTCGCGTGGCCGACAAACGTCTGCTGGTGGGATGATTTTGTTTGTAAGTCTTTAAAATCATAATAAATATAATCTTTAAGGAAAAAATTGAAACCCTATATTGATTTTTCTGGCATTATGTATTATCGTTATCGTATGTCGATAACGATGCATGATATTATATTTCGTGAATTTTTCCTCGGGTTTATTCGCCTGCACATCTTGTATCACGCTTCTCAGGAACCCATTTTCGGTCTAGACATGATTCGCGAGCTTGCAAGGCACGGGTACGGCCTCAGCCCGGGGACCCTCTACCCAGTGCTGCACCGAATGGAGCGAGAAGGATTCTTGCAATTGGAGAAACAGGTCGTGAATGGCAAGGTTCGCAAATATTACCGGGCCACCGAAGCGGGCAGACAGGCGTTGGCAGAAGCCTATGCGAAGGTGCGCGAGCTCGTGAACGAGATCGGCAAAGATCAAGGGGGGAGCTGAAGGAATGGAATACTTTGTGGTGTGTTTGGTGGCGCTAGGGGTTTCGGCCCTGACCCTTTTTTCCGGATTTGGACTGGGTACAGTGCTCATGCCAGCCTTTGCGCTGTTTTTCCCGGTGCCGGTCGCAGTGGCGGCCACCGCTGTAGTGCACCTGGCTAACAACCTTTTCAAAACAGCCCTGGTCGGGCGTAAAGCGGATTGGCCGGTGGTGGCGAAGTTTGCTCTGCCTGGCGCTGCCGCGGCTATGTTTGGAGCTATGCTGCTGAACGTATTTGCCTCATTGCCGCCTGTATCATCATATCAGCTCGGCGGAAAGACGCACGAAATCGCCCTGGTGGAACTGGTGATTGGATTGTTGATCGTCGGTTTTGCTTTTTTAGACCTCCTGCCGCGCTTCGAAAAGCTGGCCTTTGACCGCAAGTACCTTCCGGTGGGCGGCCTCCTTTCCGGCTTCTTCGGCGGTTTATCCGGCATCCAGGGGGCGCTACGTTCTGCCTTTTTGATCAAAGTCGGCCTGGAAAAGGAGTCCTTCATTGGCACCGGTACCGTTTCGGCGGTCATTATCGATGTGGCCCGGCTGCTGGTCTATGGACTGAGCTTCTATACCGCCACATTTGCCAGAGTCGCTCCGGGCATGGGTGGGCTGATCTTGGCCGCAACCTTGGCCGCTTTCGTGGGATCTTTCTTTGGCACACGGTTGATGAAAAAAGTCACCCTGCGCACGGTCCAAATCATCGTGGGGGTAATGCTGATCGTGGTAGGTGCAGGCATGGCTAGCGGACTGTTCTAACGAAACAGGGATGAGAAACCTGGGCTTTTTCCGCGACCTCGCACGGAAAAAGTGGCCCCTGCGGGGCAACCCCCTCACCCTCCCCTCTCCCCCGACCCGGGGGAGAGGGATGGGGTGAGGGGGAGCATGAACGCAGAATCAGACAGTTCATTCTTTCAATCCCGCGAAGCGAGAGATTGGTATTAGTTTGGCGCTAAGCGTCTAGAATGGAAAGCCGCAAAAAGAGGCCGGTCCTCTTAGGTTCGAAGCTCATTTTCAAACTGGAGTCATAAGAATGCCAAAAACCGAAATCAAGCGCCAGATACCGTTTGACCAACCCATTAAGATCCTGCTATTGGCCTTGCATGCCATTGGCTTCAGTGGCTGGTTTGGGGGTGTGTTGATTGGCACCAACAGCTCTCCTGTCTTTCCCGCTCTGACGAATGTTTCAGGCGTTCTGCTGGTGCTTCGGGAACTGTATAAAGAGGGGTGGGAATGGTTAGGCTATCTGGAAGGAGGGTTGACGATCTTTAAGGCGGTCGTGTTGATTCTGTGCGTCCTATGGCAAAGCGGAGTCCCTCTGCTGCTGGGGGTGGTGTTGATTTGCGGTCTGCTGACCTCCCATCTGCCCAAAGAGATAAAGGAGCGCCGCCTGTATGGCGCTAAAGGTATACCTTGATTCAAGGTCTATCCTTGCTCGCTCATATCTGGCTGAAAATACATACTTTTTTAAAAAATACAGAATCCACCGGTTTTTCCCATAAACTACCCTCCAGGAAGATGAGAAGAGAGTGCTCCTTGGGTAGTAGTGGAGGAGAATCTGTATCCAACCAAAAAAGGTACAGTATGGAACCATCGTTGTCGCAGAGTTTAACTGAGGTCGCGGGGTTATTTCTTAAACTGGGCATGACTGCCTTTGGAGGACCCGCAGCTCATATCGCCATGATGCACGATGAAACCGTGAAACGCCGCAAATGGCTGAGTGACCAGGAATTCCTTGATTTGGTCGGCGCTACAAATCTAATACCCGGGCCGAATTCTACGGAGATGGCCATTCATATCGGCTTTTTGCGAGCCGGGTGGCGTGGGTTGGTTATCGGTGGCACATGTTTCATTGTGCCGGCCATGCTTATCGTGCTGTTGCTGGCATGGGTATATGTGCGCTTTGGCGCTACACCGCAAGCAGAGTGGTTGCTGTATGGCATAAAGCCCGTGGTAATTGCTATTATCGTGCAAGCCCTTTGGAGCCTGGGGCAAAAAGCGGTCAAAGGCACGATTACTGCGGTTGTGGCGGTCATAGTCATCGTCCTGTATTTTGCCGGCGTCAATGAAATTGCCTTGCTCTTCGCCGGTGGATTGGCAGTTATGTTCGCCGCGAATTATCGTCGAATGCGAGGTCGAATTGCGGGAGTCTTTATTCCACTCAGCAGCGTGGGCGTACTGTCGCAGGTTTCCCTGCCCTTCAGCCTACCGCAATTATTTCTCACTTTTCTCAAGATTGGTTCGGTTCTGTACGGGAGTGGATACGTTCTTCTGGCCTTCCTCCGTGCTGATTTCGTTGTACGCTTTGGCTGGCTCACTGACCAGCAATTGATCGACGCCATCGCCATCGGGCAGATAACGCCCGGCCCCGTATTCACAACGGCCACATTCATTGGTTATGTCCTTGGCGGTATACCCGGGGCACTTCTCGCAACTCTTGGCATATTTCTCCCTTCCTTCATTTTCGTCGCCATTTCCAACCCACTGATTCCTCGTATGCGGAAGTCAGCCTGGGTGAGTGGTTTACTGGATGGTGTGAATGTGGCTTCGCTGGGCTTGATGGCCGCTGTGACCTGGCAACTGGGCAGGGCTTCACTGACGGGTCCCCTTACCATTATCATTGCCCTTGTCTCTTTCATATTATTGATTCGGTTCAAAGTCAATTCGACATGGCTGATAGCGGCCGGAGGACTATTAGGGCTGGCGAGTACGGCGTTGCGATGAGATCTGCCGGTCGCGTTCGCATTGGGCCATTCAACAATGCCCGGGAGGTGGCGGCTTCTACCCCGGAGTCCTGGCTTAATCTATTTGGGCTGCTTACCCCGGTTTCCGATCAACTCATGCCCCACAAGCAGCGCTATGATGGGTAAGGGAATTAGGCTACCTGCGGCTCGACATGGCAACATGCTAAGGGAGGTACAAACAATGCGTACTAAATATGCCTTATGGATAGGGCTATGCATTATTGCGGTCTTAGTTACGCTGGCCACGAAATTTTATCCTTACTTCCCCGGAGACGTGGCGGTAGAAAGATGGGTCCAATCCCTGGTCCCCCAAAATCTGAATTGGGCCCAAGGGGTTTCTCGGACGGCCGAATTCCCCTGGATACTCCTTATCCTGGCGCTTGTATTTGCCCTTTCCTGGACCTTGGCCGGATGGCGTGCCGTAATTATGTCCGTCCTCAGCTTGGGGGGCATGTTTGCCCTGGGATACTGGCTCGGCCCGGTGGTTGCCCGACCGCGGCCCTCCCCGGAACTGGTGCATGTGTTTCGACCGCTTGCGGGCTATAGCTTTCCTTCATTGTTCGCCCTGAGGTATGCCGCCACTTTTGGATTTCTGGGGCTTCTGGCCGCATGGAAGGGTTCCGGCGCGACACGCATAACCCTCTTGTTTGTGTGCGGTGGCCTTTTAATTCTTGGCTGGTTTGCCCGGATCGCCTTGGGAGCGCACTGGCCCAGTGACGTGATCATTTCTTACTGTCTCGGATTGCTGTGGGCGAGCTTTCTCATTCATTTCACTCCCAGGGCCTAGTTACAGTACCCCAAAAGAGAAGGGGGCAGAATAATGGCCGGTTATTCAATAAGCAACCATTTCGGTCTAAGGCATTACTTGAGAATCGGGATAACCCCTTGTCTACTGGGTTTAATGGCCACGGCATTTTTCCTGGCTGCGATGGACCCGCGGAATGCGCGGGCCGGCCCGCCCTTTGTAACAGATGATCCCGAGCCTGTAGAATACCGGCATTGGGAGTTCTACGTCGCCTCGATATATGCCAAAGATAAAGATGGACAATCGGGTACGGCACCCCACCTTGAGGTCAATTATGGCGTATGGCCAGACGTACAACTCCATATGATTGCTCCGTTTGCCTATGCAAAGCCGAATGATGGTTCGACGCAGTACGGATTCGGGGACCTGGAACTTGGAGTGAAGTATCGCTTTATTCAGGAGACCGATACAACACCCTGGCTACTCGTACTACCCTTTATCGGCAAGGCCGGTAGGTATCCGCTGGCCCCCTAACTTGCATCAGGATTCCTACATTGTTAATAAAAGGAAGGGGCTGCGAACAACTGCCGCAGACCCCTCCTTGGATTATTTTTCTCTTCCTTATATCCAATGCCCCAGAGGTCTTTGAAGAGTGGCTCACCCGGCATCTTCCACTTCAGAACCTCGCCCCCGGCTTCCCTCCCCTTCATGATGTTGTCGTAATAGAATTTATGCTGGGGAGGAAAATCAGCGTCGCTCTTGTTCATGTATTGATCCTTGGTAAGGAACCACTTATTCCAAAGCCCCCATTGATCTTTCCCGAGGGATTCTTTCTGGTACAGAAAACAACCCAGGTTTTGGCAAACTGGATATCAAAAAGGGGGGGGTTACAAAAAATGACTTGACAGATTTCTTTTAAAGTTTAGAATAATATAAACTATAAAAGATCTAAACAAGTTGACACTACTAACGGGAGAGATGAATGGGAAACATATTCGAACTGCATGCCGATGTCTGTAAGGTTTTTTCGAATGCCAAACGATTGGAGATCCTGAACACTTTGAGGGATAAAGAGATGACGGCCAGCGAGTTAATCGAGAAGATCGGCCTGAGCAAGGCCAATCTTTCCCAGCATATGAGTATCTTAAAATCGAAAGGGGTTGTCCTGACAAGACGGGAGGGGGTTAATATTTATTATCGCATTTCGAATGCCAAAATCATTCAGGCCGGCGATTTGATGAGGGAGGTCCTTTTGGAACAATTGCAGGAAAAAGGGAAGATGGTTGCCAGTCTCAGGCGCATTCGATAAAGACGAGGAGGAAGAAATATGAAAATCTTTGAAAATCCAACGGAAAGGCTCGAACTGGGCCAGGAGGCTAAGAATTTCCCAGTTGGGGAAAACCAATCCTTGTCGGATTTAAAGGGCTCGGCGATTTTATTGGTTTTCTGGAAAACCCTCTGAACACGTTGTCAACAGGAGGCTCCTGTTATCGAAAAAGAGATCTGGCAACGGTTTAGACATAAAGAATTGCAGGTGCTTGGCATCGGGGCGAAGGAAAAGAGCGATCAGGCATCGTCATGGGCACAGCAGTATCGATTAACCTATCCCTTGGTTGCAGACCTTGAAGGGGAAATTTATAGAAAATATGGAACAGGCTCTGTTCCTTATCACGTGATCATCGGGAAAGACTTTGTCATTCGCCATTCCGAGGAAAAATTCGATGGAACTCAGCTAATTCAGCTCCTGAATGCGTGCCTTGAGGAGAGGATTTGAGGAGGAGTTATTATTATGGAGGTTCAAGAGATTTACCTCGATTTCAATGGCAGCACTCCCATTGCGCCGGAAGTGGCTGATGCAATGAAACCATTCCTCTCGCAACACTTCGGGAATCCTTCCAGCCACCACTGGGCCGGCGAGCCAGCCAAGGAGGCCATTGAGCATGCCCGGCGGCAGATGGCGGATCTTCTCCAGTGCTCTCCCGGTGAGATTGTTTTTACCAGCGGTGGGAGTGAGGCGAACAACTACGCCATCAAAGGCGTCTTCTTTGCCTTAAGGGAGAAGGGCAGCCATATTGTCACCACTCAGATTGAGCATCCAGCGGTGATCAGCCCATGTCGATTCCTGGAGAAACTTGGAGCAGAGGTAACGTTTGTTCCTGTAGACCGATACGGGAGAGTGGATCCTGCTGAGATCCGACAAGCCATCACCCCAAAAACGATTCTCATTTCAGTGATGCATGCCAATAATGAGGTGGGAACCATCCAGCCGCTTGAGGAGATCTCGAAGATCGCCAAAACAAAAGGCATTGTCTTGCACACGGATGCAGCTCAATCCGTTGGAAAGATTGTTATGGAGGTTGATGCTTTGGGGGTAGATCTGTTATCCGTAGCCGGTCACAAGCTCTATGCTCCAAAGGGAATAGGAGTTTTATACATCCGCAGAGGAACACCTATTGAACCCCTCATCCATGGTGCAGGTCACGAATCCGGGAGGAGGGCCGGGACAGAAAATGCTCTTCTCATCGTGGGACTGGGGAAAGCCTGTGAGATCGCCAAGAGATATCTGAGTGACGATAAGATCCGAAACCTGAGGGATCACTTTTGGGATCTGCTTCAGAAAGATTTCGGTGAGGCAGTTGTTCTCAATGGGCATCCTATGCATCGTCTCCCCAACACCCTGAATGTGAGCTTTGTTGGAAAAACCGGAGGAGAGATCTTATCCCGTATGGACGGAGTGGCTGCTTCTACCGGAGCCG
>Ga0214473_10001703_pt1 | contig 28378 bp, 20 predicted proteins | sample RVTome_7_FD_203509 | JGI IMG/M metagenome (GOLD analysis project Ga0214473, IMG submission 203509) | Soil microbial communities from uranium-contaminated site in the Upper Colorado River Basin, Wyoming, United States - RVT98D197 | ecosystem: Environmental > Terrestrial > Soil > Contaminated >...
CTCACTCTCTCGGCCAGGCTTCAAGAATTTCCGGTGTCACTCCTGCCGCCATCTCCATCCTGATGGTCAACCTGAAGCGACAGGGATGCCTATAAGGACAGTGACCATTCAAGAAGGAATATATCCACAGTCAAATCGCCGGAAAAAGACTTAGAGATGAAATCACCCGGAGAAATCCTTAATCTGTAAAATCCGCCAGCCATCGGTATTACACCGGCCAAATTCCATATGACACTCCGAAAAATATTATCTCGTGAATTCATTCTCTGTTTCTTTGCGCAATTTGCTTTCACCTCTGTTTTCCACATCCTGGTTCCGACCATTCCGATCTATCTTTCGAGATCAGGCTCGACCGAGGTGGAGATTGGCATTCTTATCGGAGCTCTCGGTATCTCTTCCCTTCTCCTCAGGCCGATGGTTGGTAAGACCCAGAAATTGACTTCTCACAAAATTGTACCAGGCTAGATAGAGTCTCATCTTTGCCTATAATTTCTCCTCATTACGCGCATTTTTGTGATATTGAATGATATAGGGAAACATCGCTGTTAGACACCGATATGGACACCTCATAAACGATGACCTCATGATTACCTATCCGATCTATTAAGTCGGGTTCAAGGTAGGTAGCTTTACCGCTAAACGACGTCCACCCATACCACCCACTGGTGTCTATTGACTCTCCAAATGCCAGACTGTTCAGGGCGTTACTTCTTATTCGATAGATCAACCCATCACCAGGATGCCGTATCAGTAATAGGCTACCCTTCACATTGGTCCCTTTCTTCGTGTACTTCATAGTGAAACTGAAATTGGTGGGGTCTGCGAGGTAGTTAGTCTCGTCCTTCTTAGTCCCAGGCAAATATAACCATCCACTTCTCGTGGCGAAGCCAACCCTCGCATCGTAAACGAAAAGCACGTCCTTGCCATAACCTTCATAGTAGCCACTATCAGCAGTAATCTGCACCGAATAAGTGTGCGCTGGAACATTATTAGAATTACATCTTGCAGTTAGGAAAGCACCATAACCCGTCCCATTCTTAACCTGAGTAGGTACCCGTTTGAGACGATACACTTCCTGCAGGCTGCAACGTCATGCAACCCAAGCATGGCTCATGTCACCTAAAGAAGCAAGCTCCTGTGGAAAATCAGGTACGGCTTCAGCGACGAAGGCAATCAACTAAAATAGGCCACTGCTACCACCCGGTTTGGCTACCTTTACGGCAACTGGATTGTCATAGAAAAACTCAACATCAGCGTCATCGGTTCCGCCCTCAAGGAGATGCCTCTATTGACTGTCGCACTTTTGTCACTCACAGCAATAGAAATATTGTAGGTGCGTGCGGGCGCCTTGATCATTCTCTCGACCGTCCAGGTACAGGAGACACCGACAATGTCATCATAATTCGTGCATGTACTTGGAGCCTAATACCAATCCATCAGGTATACCGGTCGCCGTTGTAGTTAGGTCAGTCGAGTCGATATCAGTTGCAAACATTGTGAGTGTCGCAATCCTGTTGCTACATTGAACAGTCTGGGCTTCCGGACTTACAGATATTATCTCCGGCGGGTCGTTAATGGCAACGACGATGATGGAGACAGTGGCCTTCTTCAGAGTGAGAGAAAGGGGTAGTTGCTACTGGTTATTTGCCTAGAAAGGAGTGACTTGTTCAATGCAAAGCCCAGTGAACAGCTAATTCCCTATTGGTAGTTTAAACAACACCCCATATACCGTGAACAGCCCGAAGCCTTTTAAGGAGAGGAAGTCGGCCTATAGGACATCTCAAACTTGGAAATATAAGACAATTCAGATTTGGAATTATAGACTAGAAATGACTTGACAAATTTGTAAAAAAAGCTTTATGGTTGCATTTGGGAGGGATAGTATATGCCAGTCAATAAATTTTTCCCAAAGCTTTTTGAACCGGTTCAAATTGGGAAAGTCAAGATTAGGAACCGAATCGTTCAAGGTCCAACAGAGCGTCACAGCCCAGGACCTTTTGGGGAAGTAACTTCCAAGACAATTGATTATTATGTTGAAAGGGCAAAGGGCGGTTTTGGATTAATTATCCTAGGGTGTGGCGATATTGGGCTTGGTGGACGCAGCGCCCACCTACTTAATTTAAGTCACAACAGGTTTATCCTTGGGCATTGTGAGCTGACAGAGGCAGTTCATGCACATGGAGCTAAGATAGCCATACAATTGCATGCAGTAGGGCGTAATGTTCCATTTGCTGCTTACAGCGAAGGTCAGCCCGTGATTGGACCTTCACCCATACCTGCAATGATGGTGGGAGAAATTCCCTATCCAACTCCGCGTGCCCTAGACAAAGGGGAGATTTACCGAATCATGGACACATTTGCCCAGGCTGCTTACAGGGTTCGATCTGCCGGCTATGACCTGGTACAGCTACATGGAGCTCATGGCTTTTTAATTAATTCCTTCATGTCTCCCCTTATGAATAAAAGGACCGACGAGTTTGGTGGCATCTTGGAAAACCGAATGCGATTCCCTATTGGAATTGTTAAACGTATTAAAGAGATGGTAGGAGATGATTTCCCTATCGACTTCCGCTTCAGTGCAGATGAATTTATCAAGGGTGGTGTCACGATCGAAGAGTCTCCTATTATGGCAAAAATGCTCGAAGAGGCCGGAGTCTCTTCGCTCAATGTATCCGCAGGGATATATGAGAGTTATTGGAAATGTAATGATGTCATGCGTAATCCTGAAGGATGGAAGGCATATATCTGGGAAGCGGTCAAAAAAGCGGTAAAAATATCGGTCATAGGGCAAGGGGTGCTGAGAAGCCCTGAAGTTTGTGAAAAAATAATTTCTGAGGGGAAAGCTGACTTAGTTTCATTAAGCAGAGCGGCCATGGCAGATCCGGAATGGCCCAAGAAGGCGTCTGAGGGCCGAACAGAAGATATCAGGAAATGCATTTCCTGCAATGAATGTCATCCCGGTATGGGTGGCTTGTCCCGAAGAGACCGCTGGCCCTGCCACTGCGCTATCAATGCTGAAATGGGACGAGAAAGAGAATTCAGTGTCATCAAACCAGCGTCAACGAAAAAGAATGTCATGATCGTGGGAGCAGGTCCCGCTGGTTTAGAAGCGGCCCGTGTAGCCTCTCTCCGTGGCCATCAGGTAACGCTCTATGATAAGAACATTGAACTGGGTGAACCCCTGAAGGTGGCTGCAACCGCACCCGGTAAGGGGAAAATTCTCTGGTTCCAGAATTATCTTATTACTCAAATTAATAAACAAGGTGTAAAAGCAAAATTAAAAACGGAGGTAACCGCTGAACTAATAGATCGTGTCAAACCAGACGCGGTCATCATCGCAACTGGCTCCGTACCGATTATTCCCGATATCCCTGGCATCCAGGACAAAAAAACGGTTACAGCCGTAGACGTTTTAACTGGCAAGGTGAGCATCACCAACCAGAAAGTTGTTATAGCGGGGGGTGGCATGGTAGGTTGCGAGACTGGCGAGTTTTTGGCAGAACGCAATAACAACGTCACCATTATAGAAATGTTGCCCAGTATGGCTATCGATATGGAACTGCTTCATAAAAAGGTTTTAATGGACTCCCTAAAGGATAAATGTGTAACCATGCTGACAGAGCGCCGGCTCGTTGAGGTTACAGATAAGGGTATCGTTATCCAAGATTGTAAAAGTGGTAAGACAGAGACACTGAAAACGGACTGGTTAATTCTGGCTTTAGGAATGAAACCGCTGACTACCTTAGCAGATGCTCTGGAGGATAAAATATTGGAGCTACACGTTATTGGTGATTGTGTGGAACCTCGAAAGTTCATGGAAGCGGTCTACGAGGGGTCTCTTGCCGGCAGACAACTGTAAAATATAATATTTCCTGTTATGGAATTCACTCACAGAGGTTTGACTGGGAGGATGAAGGAACCGAATCAAGGGATTTACAAAAATCGGTCCGTAATAGTTTCCCCCACTCTGAAATCACTCTAAATTTTGGCTGATCACGTTGGAATTTCTCGCGTAGGTAAAGGGATGAGAGTAAAAATCCATAAGACCAGAGATTTTTACTGTGGATTATTATTCATTTTTTTTGGTACCTGCGCCATTCTGGGGGTTCGTCATTACCCAATGGGTAGTGCGAACCGAATGGGTCCGGGCTATTTCCCTACAACGCTTGGGGGCATTCTGATCATATTTGGTTTGATTTCAGTCGTCCGAGCAATCTGGTTGACTCGGAGTTCGCTTGAGCCTTGGGGGCTTCGACCTCTGATCCTAGTACTCGGTTCGGTCGTCACCTTCGCTTCCCTGATTAACTCGCTTGGTTTGGTAGTGGCGACCCTCACACTGGTTGTTATTGGCAGCCTCGGTGGCAGGGAATTTCGTCTTAAGGAGGTGGCCATCCTCTATCTCCTATTGGCAGCACTGGCTGTGGGGGTATTTGTCTACGGCCTGAGATTGCCATTTAAGGTGTGGCCCATATAGTCCGATGGATCTGCTTCACAATCTTATATTTGGGTTCGGTGTCGCTTTTTCTCCAGTTAATCTGCTCTATTGCCTGATTGGCGTGATCGTTGGCACTCTGATCGGTGTTCTACCTGGCATTGGTCCTCTTGCCACTATCGCCATGCTCTTACCCGCTACATTCTACCTATCTCCTGTATCTGCGTTGATTATGCTTGCCGGCATATTCTATGGCGCACAATATGGTGGATCAACCACGTCCATCTTGGTAAATATACCCGGCGAGTCCTCTTCTGTAGTGACTTGCCTGGATGGCTACGCCATGGCCCGTCAGGGCCGTGCTGGGCCTGCCTTAGCCATTGCTGCCTTAGGCTCCTTCTTCGCTGGATGTGTCGCGACAGTGATTATTGCTCTATTTGCCCCGCCCCTGGCAAAAATTGCTTTGGAGTTTAGGTCCCCTGACTATTTTTCATTGATGGTTCTAGGTCTCGTCAGCGCAGCAGTGCTCGCCCGCGGGTCTCTCCTAAAAGCCTTCGCAATGATCATACTCGGCCTTTTGCTGGGCTTGGTGGGGACTGACGTCAATTCTGGAGCCAGTCGCTACACTTTCGGAATTTCAGAACTTTTTGACGGTATCAGCTTTGTAGCCATTGCAATGGGGATGTTCGGGCTCTCCGAGATCATCTTCAACCTGGAAGCCAAAGGAAAAAAAGAAATCTTCACTTCCCATATTCATGGGTTAATGCCCACCAAGGCTGACGTTAAGGCCTCATGGAAAGCGGTCATCCGTGGGACTCTATTAGGCTCGGCGCTCGGCATTCTGCCTGGTAGCGGTTCTATTATTCCTCCGTTCGCTTCGTACACCTTAGAAAAAAAGCTGGCCGCCGATCCTTCTCGCTTTGGCCAAGGGGCCATAGAAGGGGTAGCCGGTCCGGAATCTGCGAATAATGCGGGCGCACAGACCTCATTCATTCCCTTACTGACCTTGGGCATCCCGTCGAATGCTGTTATGGCAATGATGATGGGAGCCATGATGATCCACGGTATTGCTCCTGGTCCTGAGGTGATATCAAAACAACCCGATCTTTTTTGGGGTGTGGTGGCCAGCATGTGGATCGGTAATCTAATGTTGGTCGTACTCAATCTACCACTTATCGGTATTTGGGTTCGACTTCTGACTGTCCCCTATCGGTTCCTCTTCCCCGCCATCCTGATATTCTGTTGTATTGGGGCGTACAGCCTTAATAGCAGTGCACTCGATGTTGGCTTTATCGCCATATTTGGTCTATTGGGCTACGTTTTTAGAAAGCTTGATTGTGAACCAGCGCCTTTAATATTAGGATTCATTCTGGGCCCGATGATGGAAGAAAACCTTCGCCGCACAATGGTCTTATCTCGAGGTGATCCGACTATTTTCTTCACACGGCCCATCAGTTGTGGATTGCTTCTGGCAGCGGCGTTCTTATTAATGCTGATCGTGTTCCCTACCTTACGGCACAAACGGGAGGAGGTGAAGGAGTAGGGACGGTTGAATTGAAAAAGATGAAATGAGAAAGGAGAGTAACGTGAGAAAGAAATGGGAATGGAGTCTTTTGACTATAGGATGCATTGTTGTGTTGACGGTTGGTTCTATGGGTGTTGCTCATGCCCAGAGTTATCCCAACAAACCAATCCGCCTCGTTGTGCCGTTCATAGCGGGCGGAGCGGCTGATTTACTTGCACGTGAGGTCGGACAAAAGCTCGCCGAAAGCTGGGGGCAACCTGTAGTGATTGAGAACAAGCCTGGGGCCGGTGGCGTAATCGGCGCAGAAATTGTTGCGAAAGCTGCCCCCGATGGTTATACGTTGGTCCTGGGAACTGTAGTAACTCATGCCATTGATGTCAGTATGGTTAGCAAGCTACCTTATGATCCAATCAAGGACTTCTCCCCTATAACTTTGGTCGGATCAATTGCTAATGTTCTGGTGGTTAACCCGTCGGTGCCGGCCAACTCGGTGAAAGAACTGATCGCACTGGCTAAATCCAAACCCGGCCAGCTTAATTTTGCTTCTTCTGGTAGCGGTCTATCGCAACACCTTGCCGGTGAACTGTTCAAGACCATGGCCGGAGTCGATATTGTCCATATTCCGTACAAAGGAAGCATTCCAGCTATCACTGCTGTAGTGAACGGGGAATCCTCGCTCATTCTCAATGTGCTTCCTACAACGATACCTCAAATTAAGGCCGGCAAGGTGAGACCTCTTGCTGTGACGAGTGCCAAGCGGTCAGCGATTCTGCCTGATCTGCCGACTGTTTCGGAAGCCGGTCTTCCCGGTTTTGATGTGGTCTCCTGGTTTGGCATTCTTGCGCCAGCTGGCACCCCAAAAGAAATAGTTGCTAAACTTAATAAAGAAATTGTGAAAATCCTGCAGATGCCCGACGTAAGGGACCGCCTCTTCAAACAAGGAGCCGAGCCCCTCAGCTGTACACCAGAGCAGTTTGATGCTCACATTAAACAAGAAATCGTGAAATGGGGCGAGGTCGTAAAGAAGTCCGGTGCCAAAATGGAGTAATATCTAAAATAACCAATGGGACATCCTCCGGATCTTCAGCTTGCTAAACCAGGAGGAAATAAGCCCAGCGAAGGAGACATGCCGTGAAAAAGAATTGGAAAAGAGGGATGGTTAGTCTGGTTCTGTTTGTCCTGCTAGTCGCAGGGCTAAACAACAACGTTTTTGCCCAAAGTTATCCCACCAAACCGATACGAATCTTAGTTGGGTTCGCAGCGGGCGGCGTGGCGGATATCTTAGCCAGGACTATTTCAGTTAAGCTCGGAGAAATCTTGGGCCAACCTGTTGTTGTTGAAATCCGAGCAGGGGCTGGAAGCAATATTGCCGCGGAAACTGTCGCTAAATCCCCACCCGACGGTTATATTCTTTTTATTTATGCAACTGCCAACGCGGTCAATGTAAGCCTGTACAGCAAGCTTTCTTATGATTTAATAAAAGATTTTGTGCCGGTGACACCGTTAGCCTCAATGGCAAATGTTTTGGTGGTGAACCCACTAGTACCTGCTAAATCGGTCAAAGAATTGATCGCTCTTGCCAAGTCAAAACCGGGGCAGCTTCAATATGCCTCTTCTGGTTACGGCAGCACTCAACATCTCTCGGGTGAATTATTTAAGATGATGGCTGGTATCGATATTGTTCAAGTCCTTTACAAAGGAAGCGTACCCGCCATGACCGCTGTCGTTGGTGGAGAGGTACCGATGGTATTTCAAGTGATGTCCACGGCGCTACCACAGATAAGAGCTGACAAAGTAAGAGCATTGGGATTGACAAGCGCGAAGCGGTCGCCCTTCGCTCCTGAAATACCAACCATTGGAGAAGCAGGCCTCCCAGGCTATGAGAATATCACTTCATTTGGCGTCTTAGCCCCCGCTGGAACCCCCAAAGAGATTATTAGCAAGCTTAATGCTGAAATTTCGAAGATTTTGAAAATGCCCGATGTAAAGGAGCGTTTAGCGAGCAATGGTGCGGAGGTCATGAGTAGTACTCCGGATCAGTTCCTGAAATTCATCAAGGAAGAAATAGACAATACAGGAAAATTGATTAAACAATCCGGCGCTCGTGTAGATTAATTCTGGTTGCCGATATTTGGGAAAGGAGTTCATCTATCAGGGCAAATCGGCAGGATGTGGAAGTCAGAGAAGACCTCGAGGTGTGATATCCTTCTCTGGCCTTAACCCTTCAAGGCTAGATTTATGCCCTTTACCGATTGGATGAGATCCTTGAAGAGATTCCCAGGGTATAAGTTTAATTTTAAAGGGGAATCGTTCAGCGTCTTACTTTGTGGTATTTCATAACTTTTTTTAAGAGCCCCCAGAGCTTTGATCACGTAAACCCTTAATGATTGAAGATGTAATTAAACACGTCCCAGTCATTCAATACGTGTACGGCGCTTAAAAAAATCTAAAGCAATGTTGGAAAAAGAGCATACGTTAGAATGTCTTCATCAGATTCGACAAAACCTTTTAATTCACAGATTGCATCTGAAAACGATCCTGATTGATTCTTAGTTTGAAGACAACTCATCCAAGAGACAAGAGAGGAGAACCATCCATGGATTCTGATTTATTGAGAGAGAGAGTCGTTCACCCCATTTCAACGGCAGAGCTTGAGAGAAGGTGGAATGCGGTCCGTGATGTGATGAAAGCGAAGGGTATCGATTTTTTGCTGATCCAAAACAACAATGACTACCTAGGAGGATACGTTAAATGGTTTACGGATTTACCTGCGGTCAATGCTTATCCAGTATCTGTCATTTTTCCCCTTTCAGATGAAATGATTACTATTTCGCACGGTTCAAGTGACCCGTCAAAAGCTGCTCCTCCAGCATGGCTTTTAAGAGGCGTTAAAAAAAGAATCAGCACACCGATAATGCTGTCGTTGAATTTCACAACGACCTATGATGGAGAAAAGGTTGTCGAGGAGTTGAAGCATTACAGGAATTGCTGCATTTCTTTTGTGAACGAAGGCGCCCTTACTGCTGGATTTTCCAAATATGTCCGAGAGCATTTATCGGGCGCGACCTTTGTTGACATCACAAATGAGGTTGACGAGATCAAGGCCATCAAGAGTCCTGAAGAGATCGAACGTATCAAAATCAGCGCCCAGATCCATGATGAGGCGATGAAAGCCTGTTTCGAGGCGATCAAACCTGGTGTTAGGGAATTTGAGGTCGTCGCCAAGGGATTAGCAAAATGCAAGATGCTTGGAAGCGAACAAGGATTCATCTTGATCGGGTCGGCTCCGCCGGGACAGCCTTTCCCTTATAATCAACCTCATGCGACGAATCGCATACTCAAGGAAGGGGACCAGGTGGGGATTTTGGTGGAGGTAACCGATGCTGCAGGGTTTTATACCCATTTGGGTCGAATCGCATGCCTCGGGAAGATTCCTGGGGAGCTTCAGAAAATCTTCGAGGAAGTGAAAGCGGCACAAAAGCTTACGTTGAGCATGCTGAAACCTGGGGCGGATCCTATAGAGATGCTCCATGCGAATAATGATTTCATGAGGACTCGAGGATATGAAAAAGAAACCCGGATCTATGCCCACGGCCAGGGATACGATCTGGTGGAGAGGCCCTCATTTCAGCCCGGGGAGGCGATGAAAATAAAGGCAGGGATGAATATCGCACCCCATCCGGGGATAACGAAGAAGGGAACTGCCGGAATATGCGACAATTACATTGTCATCGATAAGGGTGTAAGTGAGTGTTTGCACAAAATGTCCAAGGAAATATTTGTTGTTTAGTCTATTATTGAAGCGATTCTTTTTTTGTAATCTTGTCCAAATCTTGCTAATCGAATTGAGAATTGGGGTAGTGCTTCCGAAAGCCATTCACATCGCTATATGCTTTACACTCAATGGCCAGAAAGGAGAGGATACAGCTTATGAAGAGGAAGTATAAAATTGGAATTATACCAGGGGATGGGATTGGCAAAGATGTGATTAAAGCGGCGACAATCGTTCTGGAAGCCGTCAATGATGTTGCGGAAGAATTTGCCCTCGAATTTAGCAGGATGTGTGCGGGAGATGAAGCGATTGCAAAATATGGAAACCCATACCCCCAAGAGACCGTTGAGGGGATTAAACAGATGAATGCGGTCCTTTTTGGGGCGGCAGGGGGACCGGAGGCTTCCAATGTGATTAATGGTTTCAGGCGGGGTTTTGATTTGTATGCGAATGTCCGCCCTATCAAGGCACTACCCGGTACAAAGGCATTACATCCCCATACCGATTTGATCGTTATCAGAGAGAATACCGAAGGATTATACAGAAGAGTGGGTTATATTGATGGAGATACTTATGTCAACTTGAGAGTCTTTACCAAAAAGGGGATGGAACGAATTCTCAGGTTTAGTTTTAAGTTTGCTCTGACCGAGCGACGCAAGAAGGTTACCTTCGTTCACAAGGACGGAGTTCTTGTTTATACAGATAAACCAATGAAGGAAATGTTTTATCAAATTGCTAAAGAGTTTCCAGGGGTTGAAGCGGAGGATATGTCGGTCGATAACTGCGCTATGCAAATCGTTATGAAAGCAGAGAAGTTTGATGTCATCCTTGCCGAAAGTGCCAATGGCGATATTTTGAGTGATGTCGGTGCGGGGGTCGTTGGAGGATTGGGACTTGTGCCCGGGGGAAATTTTGGTGATTCCATGGCTATATTTGAGCCGGCCCATGGATCCGCTCCCAAATATGCAGATAAAAATATTGCCAATCCGATTGCGGCCATATTGGCGGCAAAAATGATGATCAATCATTTGGGGGAAATAGAGATGGCCTTGCAGATCGAGGAATCCGTGAAGGACGTTCTGCGGGAAGGGAAAGTTCTAACCTTCGACCTGGGAGGAACCTCATCGACTACAGAACTTGCGGATGCCATTGCGGAAAGAGTTCGTAAACGACATAGTGATAAATAATTGCCTGGAACTAGAGTACGAACACATATCCCCTCACCCCCTCCCTCTCCCCAGTGGGGGGAGAGGCATCATTGGAAGAGAACCCAAGGAGGTAAAGATGGCTAGCCTTAAAGGAAAAGACATCCTTCATGGTAATCAGTTTTCAAAAAAGGATATCGATGGAATGATTAAAATTGCATCTGATTTTGAGAAGGAGCTTAAGAAGAAGGATTCTTTAACTCTATTGAAAGGGAAGATTTTAGCGACCCTATTCTTTGAGCCGAGCACCCGGACCCGACTCTCCTTTGAGACAGCTATGCAACGGTTAGGCGGGGGGGTGATCAGTATGGCATCGGCAGAGGGGTCCTCGGCAGCCAAGGGCGAAACCGTAGGGGATACAGCCAGGACGGTCTCTCAGTACGCAGATGTCATCGTAATCCGTCATCCTCGTATTGGGTCAGCCGAAGAAGCAGCCGACGCGGCATCGATTCCCGTCATCAACGCTGGAGACGGCGCAGGGCAGCACCCCACCCAGGCCCTTCTTGACACCTATACGATTCGTAAAGAATTGGGATCTCTTAAGAATTTGACGGTCTCCATGGTCGGCGACTTGAAGAACGGGCGAACGGTTCATGCATTAGTTGAACTCTTATCTCTCTATCAGGCACGGCTCTATTTTGTCTCTCCTGGGAACCTCAGAATGCCGGAGGAGATTACCTCCAGGCTCAAACAGAAGGGCATCCGGATCGAAGAGACAGAAGATCTTGAAAGGGCAGCCTCTGAGAGTGCTTTGATTTATATGACAAGAATTCAAAAGGAGAGATTTACCGACCTGACTGAGTATGAAAGAGTCAAGGGCAGTTACGTGATTAATGGAGAGTTTCTCAAAAAGCTCAAGAAGAAGATCACGATTCTTCATCCACTTCCGAGAGTGGATGAAATCAGTTCGGATGTGGATGCCTATCCCGGAGCGGCTTATTTCAGACAGGTGAGAAATGGCGTTTATGTCCGAATGGCTCTGCTCGCCATGATTTTAGGGAAACGATGACCTGAAAAGAGAAGATATCCCCGTTTCTGCAAATCAGTCAATCCACGCTACTACACGGCACATCGCTGCTTCTCCTCCCTCAAAGCGCCATGGAAAGGCACCAATCTTACACCTTATAGTGCCCACTTTATCAAGGTCTCCTCCCACGTTTTCAACATGAATAATCTTTTTCGGAAAAGGTATCCGATGCATACAAAAAATATGTTCCTCAGGGAACATTTCGTCCACACTCTTACCGACCTTTTTCTCAAATTGCTTGCGGATATCGGGACGCCTATTCCTAATAGAAGTGTTCATGGGGTGGTCTGCTGAACCGCAATCGAAGCCAGTCCATTTAAATTCCATCTCGGCAATCCAATTGGCCATTTCGAGGTAGCCCCCGGGATGTCTACACATGTAGGTCTCCTCGTTCATTTCAGATCCCCCGGTATAATATCGCATCCACCCCGTGTAGTAGATCAGAATATCGCCTTTTTTGACTTTAATTTTCTTCGTGATATGTTCGGGTTTGATGATATCAAACTCCCCAACATCCTTGCTGATGTCCACAATCACCCCATCTCCGTAAAGTTGCTCTAGTGGGATACTGGCGATATCGCCCACCCCTCCCAGATGCATGGGGGCATCCAAATGGGTTCCCATGTGAAGGGTAGTTTCAATCATCTGGCTCACGACACCCTGGTCCTGTAATCGCTGCCAATAGTAGATTTTGGCGGATGGATACCCGGACCAAGGTGGTGTGTGAAGTCCCCATAAATGACTTAAATCGACAAGCTTGCTCATTTTGTCCTCCTTCCTATGAACGCGTCAAAATTTTAGTTTTGTAATTTCTTCATAAAGGTCCATTCTTCGGTCTTCCATTAAGTTGTTATATTCTGAAAAGATTTTGCCAAGCACGCGCTTAGGATCAATTTCTTTAACAAAGTCAATGGTAACCTGAACAACATAGAGGTCGGTATAGTCGTATTGTCAGAACTTTTTAATTCTGGTTATCGATTTATCAATTAGGAAGAAGCGTGGAACAGTTGTCCCTGATTCAAACCAATTTAATAATTATGGCTTTATCGATTGCACTATCGGTTAGTGTAATTCTTTTTAGTCGCCCTTTGTCTTGCATTGTTATTTCATCATTAATTAGATTTGTTGGATCTCCTAACTACTCCATTCTCGGCTATTATTTGGCCACCCTTGATCACATAGACTCTCTCAAGCCTCATTCTTAGAGTTTCTTTGATACTTTCTGCCTCATGGATAACGATATCAGCTCTACATCCTATATCCAAACCATAATCTTTTATTCCCAGGGCCTTGGCGGCGTTATATGTAACCATGTCCAAAACCTTTTCAAGTTCGTCAGGCATTGTCATTTGGCAGGCATGGGCAGTTAAGAAAGCTACCTCTAATTGATCCATTTTGCCAAAAGGATAAAAAGGGTCATTTACATCGTCTTGGCCCGAGCAAACATTTACTTCAGCACTCAATAACTCTTTTACTCTTGTGACCCCTCTCGCTATAGGTTGGGGATCAAGCCTAGAAGCAAGCCAAAGGCTTATATGGGGATTTGAGCAAACATTTATTCCCGCCTCTTTGACTAACTTAATTACCTTATCAGCGTGGGCATCACCATAACGGGCAAGAGCCTCTACATGGCTCACTGTGACAATTCTTTGAAATTTTTCTTTAATGACTTTGCTAGCAGTATATTCAAGTCCCCTTGAATAAGGATCATCGGTATCATCCTCCAGAAAGTGAATATCTTTATCATACTTTTTGGCCAGATTAAAAATAAAGTCAGCATGGTATTTTGAATCCTCATCCGTCATCTCAAACCATGGGATGCCACCCACCACATCGGGCCCAAGCTCCATTGCTTCTTTCATAAGCTCTTCACTTCCAGGATTTTTCACAATACCCTCTTGGGGAAACGCAACCACCTGTATATCTACAACATCCTTATAATCTGCCTTTAGTTGCTGCAAGGCCTTGAAGGGAAGTAACCCACCAATCGTGTCTATGTCAGCAAAAACCCTCACAATAGTAGAACCATATCGTGCGGCCAGTTCCATTACTTTTCCCGCGCGTTTAAGAATGTTTTGCATAGTATAATTTTTTTTAAAGATATGCGTTAAGGTGAAAGCTTCCAGTGTAGCTCCGGTTCTAAGACGATCTGCTTCATCACCAACAAAAGACTTGTCTGGATGAACGTGAGGGTTTACAAACGCAGGCGTAGTAAGTCTACCTTTTGCGTCAATTTCCTCCTTTCCTTTGGCTGATATTCTATTCCTTATCATCGTTATTTTCCCCTCTTGAACTCCTATATCCAAAAGTTCGTTTTTCCTATTCAATTTAGCATTTCGAATCACAAGATCCATCTTGCCCCCTGAATTGTTCATTAATAACTATGCATTTCCTCTTTTCTACCAGTACATAGAATCCGGAAGAGCCCCTTTTGCCATTGTTGCCAAGCTTACTGGTCCAGTCAAGAGAAAGATCTTATGTCAAGTCAAAGGAAAGACCTAAAAAGTTGTCTATTATCCTATTCTTAAAGGGGGATCGTTCCATGTCTCTTGCGAGGGTGAGTCCTCACCTTATTCTTGAGACTATCCAAAGCCTTGATGAGAACCCCCCTTGTATCTTTCGGATCAATGAGCATATCTAGCCATCCTCTCTCAGCGGCTACATAAGGATTTGCAAATTTTTCCCTAAATTCTTGACTCTTTGTACTTCTCATCTCCTTTGGATTCGCCGATTTTGCGATTTCATCTTTAAAGATCACATTGGCAGCCGCCTCTGGTTTCATCGCTGCAAATTCCGCGAACGGGAAAGCAATGGTTAGATCCGTCCCAAATGCCTTACTCATTCCCATTCCTGAAATTCCAGCTCCGTAAACGTTTCTGACAGCAATAGCGATTCGCGGGACGCTCACCTCTCCATAAGCATACAGCATTTTTGCTGCATGACGAATCAATCCGCGATGCTCTTGTTCTTTGCCTGCAAAATATCCCGGACAGTCGATAAAATTTACAAGGGGGATATTAAACGCGTCACAAAATCGAATAAACCTTGCAGATTTATCTGCGGCGTCCATATCCACCATGCCGTTAAGAACCATTGGCTGATTCGCCACAATCCCAACGGGAGATCCATTCAAACGTCCGAATCCAATGATCAGGTTTTGAGCGAAAAATTCCTGGACTTCCAAAAACTGACCATCGTCTAGAACAGCATGGATAATACCTTTCATATCATAAGATGTGTTGCTATCCCCTATCATTGTTTCGATTCCCACTTCACGGTTCGGCTTATCCGTAGGAATCACTCTTGGGGGGGGCTCTTCAAAATTTGATGGAAGATAAGAGAGAAGCGTTCTCACTTTTTTGAAGCAGTCTTCCTCCGAAGCGCTGATAAAGTGAGCCACACCACTCTTCTCCACGTGAATTCTTGCGCCCCCTAACTCCTCGTTCGTTACTTCTTCACCGGAAAGAGCCTTAACAACACCCGGCCCAGAGGTAAACATGTAGCTTATTTTTTCGACCATAAACACAAAATCTGCCATGGAGGCGGAAATGGCTGCGCCGCCAGAGCATGGACCCAGAACAACTGCAATTTGTGGAATCACCCCTGATGCAAGATAATTTCGATATAAAAGAGTGGCTGCATGAGGGGGACCTTCATGGATTCTGGCTCCCCCCGAATCGCCCAGACCGATGATCGGGGTTCCTCTCTGCACGGCAGCATCCATGATGTCGCCAATTTTTTTTGCATGATATTCCCCCAAAGATCCTCCCAATACAGTGAAATCTTGAGAATACAGATGGACGGTTCTTCCGTCAACCTTTCCAGACCCCGTCACCACACCATCCCCCCAGATCCTCCGCTGATCCATTCCAAAATCGCTACACCGATGGGTGACAAACATTCCAACCTCGAGAAAGGTCTCAGGATCGAGGACCAGATCGATCCTTTCTCGTGCAGAGAGTTTGCCTGATTTATGCTGTTTTTCAATCTGCTTGGCCCCCCCACCGAGCTTCGCAATTTTCTCTTTCTCTTTGAATTCATCAATTTTTGCTTTAAGCGTCATGGCTCCCTCCTATATTTTATTTTTGTCGTTGTCTGATTCCAGATTTTCCCCGTCCCCCAATAAATTAATCAATGATGGCAATGGCCCTGGCAGGAGCCCCGTTGCACCCATATAATTTTAGAGGGAGAGCAACCAATAAGAATTCATTGCAAGCAATCAATTCAAGGTTACACAAATTCTCGATATGGGGAATGCCGTTTTTGAGAAATGTTCGATGTATTGGAAATTTTTGCTCTAAAGGCAAGAGGCTTTGATCCGGGTTGTCGATGGCGAAATCAACTCCGACGGCCCTTATCTTTTGACTCGCAAGCCAATCCGCCGCTTCCTGCGCCAGGAACGGATTGTCGCTGTACAACTCAGTCGATCCCCATTTTTCCTTTATCCATCCTGAATGTAAAACAACGATCTTTTCTTTGATTTCTTTTTTGCCAACCGATTGTCTCACTTGATCAATTGTAAACCCTCTTCGCGGTGTTGAAAATCTTCTCAAGTCGATCAAAATTGCTTTGCCCACTATTTTTTCAAGAGGCAGCTCATCAATTGTTATTCCATCTTTTATGAAGTGATACGGAGCATCGACATGAGTTCCAGTATGGGTGCTGATCTGAAGGAAAGAGTTTGAACGAAAATCTTTATCATGAAAATGAAAGTCTCTTAAATCGAATTCAGGATGACCCGGAACCAAGGAGATAATATCTTTGCGAAGCATAAGAGATAAGTCGACAATTTTCATATTCATCAGCCTTTCTTAGATCAAATAGGAAAAAATTATATTCTGAGGGCAAGCATTGCAGCCTGGTCGATTGCATCAATAATCTTACCTGGATTCTTACAATTACCAACCATATGGATTTTAGGTGCAGATTCTTTAAAAAGCTGTTCGAAGTCAAGCCTGGGAACAAAACCTGTTGCCAAAATAACCGTATCCGCCGAGAACGTGAGCGATTTACCCTCATGATCTGTATACTCAACACCCTCCAAGGTAATGGCTTGAATTTTAGCCGATGTAATCATTTTGATACCGGTTCCCCCCAGTATTTCCATGAGGCTCATTTTATTAATTCTAACCATGTCCAGTAAAGGTTCAGGTAATGCTTCTATCAGGACAATCTCTTTCATCGGGAAATTACTGTGAAGATGTAAGGCAGTCTCCACTCCAACAAGACCAGCTCCTATGATGACAGCCCTCTGGCCAATTTCTTTGGTTTTCAATAGAATTTCCGTTGCCTTGATTACTTTCTTATCCTTTATCCCTTTAATCTCGGGAATGAGGTATTCGGCTCCCACGGCGATGACCAGAATGTCAGGGCTCAGGTCTTTTACGGAACTTGGGGTAGCCTCAACATTCAGTCTAAAGTCCACCTCTAGGCGGCGAAGTTCGTTTTCATACCAATTTAACAGGTTTGCTAAGTCAACCTTAAATCCGGGAACAGATGCGGCAAGGAGATCTCCTCCCAGACGATCGCTTTTCTCTAAGAGGGTGACCTGATGTCCCCTCTGTTTTGTAATCCTTGCCGCCTCCATTCCGGCCACTCCTCCGCCAATGACGAGTACGTTTTTTGGATTTGGAGCAGTTTCCAGGATGAAATCCTTTTCTCTTCCTGTTGCGGGGTTGGTGGCGCATCGAATGGTCTTCCCCTGGAAAAACCGACCGATACATCCTTCGTTGCACCGAATGCATGGACGAATTTCTTTAGTTCTACCTCCTCTTAGCTTCACAGGCAATTCTGGATCAGCAATGAGGGCGCGGCCAATGGCTACTAAATCTGCGCTGTCATTCTCCAAAATCCTGACTGCTACAACCTGGTTAATTCCACCGACAGCAATAATCGGTATGCTGACTTCATTTTTACATTTTTTGGCCAGCGACTCTAAATGTCCACGCTCAATATATGGGGGGGAGATCATATAATGATGCGAGAGATAGGTTCCCGCAGATGCGTGAATATAATCCACCCCATTCCTTTCCAGCATTTTTACAAGCTCCAGCGTTTCTTCAACTTGAACTCCCCCCGGAACAAAATCCGTAACATTTAAGCGGAAACCGACGGGATAATTTTCCCCAACAGTCTGTCTAATTTCCTGTAGCACTTCTAAAGGAAATCTTGCACGGGATACGAAATCTGCACCATATTCATCCGTCCTCTTGTTATAATTTAGAGACAGGAATTGATTAATTAAATAGCCGTGGACGCCGTGTATTTCTACACCATCAAAACCTGCCCTCTTTGCTCTCTGCGCTGCGTCGGCAAACGCTTTTTCTATGTTGTTGATATCTTGAATGATTAATTCTTTTGGTATCTCTCCGGATTTTGATGGAACAGGCGAAGGGGCAAGGGGCCTGCGTTTAATTAAATGCGAAGGGCTTTGTCCTCCCCCATGAGATATTTGCAAAAATACTTTTGCACCATAATATTGCAGCTTTTCTACGAGGTCACTTAGTCCAGGGATAAGATCATCACTATAAACGCCCAGTTGACACACGGCCGCTTTACTTGCAATGTCATCGATGTAGGTGTACTCGACAATAATTAGCCCAGCGCCTCCGGCTGCCCTTGCTTCATAGTATGCGATCAATTGTGGACTAACCGAACCATCCGGGTTGGCCAACCTTGTGCACATGGGAGCCATGGCAATTCTGTTCTTTACCTTTATGTTGCCGATCTGGACAGGTTCCCAAATATTCACTTTCATCATCCTAACCCTGCCATTTTATTTGCCCATCATATTATAGGGGAGCCAAGTGGTGATGGAAGGAACCCACATACAAATAGCTAAGGCAACCACCTCAAAAATGAATAGTGGCATCGCTGCTCGAAATAGACTCACCAAACTCACGTCCGGACCAGCAATGCCTTTGACGACATAAATGTTTATCCCTACGGGTGGAGTGATGAGACCAATTTGAGTGTCCAAGATCATCACCACTCCAAACCAAATCGGATCTATATTTAAAGCTTTGACAATAGGAAGGAGCATTGGAACGGTCAACATCAATATCGAGATGGAATCTATGAGGCAGCCGAGAATGAGAAATAGAATTCCGGTGGCCACGAAGAAACCTAAAGTAGAAAGTTCAAGTCTGATTACGAGCTTTGTAAAAGCATCTGAGATGCCTGATAGCACCATGAATCGAGAAAAAACTTGGGCGAGGCAAAAGATGATAAAAATCATTGCCGTTAGTGAAATTGATTCCTGGAAGACGACGGCCAATGTGTTCAGAGATTTCCGGGAAAAACGATTAACAGATAAGTAAGTGGCCAATAGTATGAAATTAGCAATCCCTGCTGCTTCCGTGACAGTAAAGACCCCACTGTAAATTCCTCCAATGACTATTATGACTATAATGAAGATTGGCCATAGTTTTGGTAGCGAAGCGAATTTTTCTTTCCAGCTTGTCTTGATCTCTTCACCCGGCGGACCCAAAGAAGGACGAACATAAAGAAGTAGAATAACGCCGAGACTCAAACAAACAGCGAGTGTCAGCCCAGGGCCTATACCACCGATAAGAACTTTGCCGATCGATTCTTCAACGAGCACGCCATAGATCACTGCAAGGATGCTGGGAGGAATCATCATTCCGAGGGCGCCGCTTGCCGCACAGAGGGCATAGGACAAATTTTTGTCATAGCCATGCCTGATCATTTCCGGTGCGCTCACCTTTGCAAAAACGACAGCTGTTGCGATCGAAGACCCTGTCATCGCTCCAAAGATCGTACAGGCACCGACCGTGCTGATTGCCATGGCTCCTTTTATCTTCCCGAACCACAGGCTTATCGTATTATATAGGTCCCTCGTTATACCTGCCTCTGTCGCGAAGAGTCCCATGGTAATAAAAAGAGGTATCACGATCAAGGAGTACATCGTACCGTACTCGAGCAACGTTGTCGCCAACAAATTGATGGTCGGCTGTGATCCCATAATGATAAACATCCCAGAGACTCCGACAATCCCCATTGCTATAGCGACATGGATGCCTAACAAGAGCAAGATGCAAAAAACTAAAACCCCTATGATCCCTAACGTTAAAGGTTCCATTAACTAATACTCCCTGGGTGAAAGTTTTCGTATAGAAGAAACAAGGTAGAAACCAAACTGTACCGTAATCAGGAGAAAACCAATTGGGAGAGCCAATTTGGCAAGCCAATAGGGAATCTTAACAGCTGCCATCATTGTTTCTCTGGCTAACCAGGATTCCCAAAACTGTCTGCAGGTAGCATAAAAAGCCAAAGCCATGAATAACATACCCATTAAATTAATAAAGATACCGCAAATTCGCCTAATCCTAAGAGGAAACATTACTTCAAAGAGTGTAAACTGGACATGGGCGCCTTGAATCAATGCAAAGGCAAGGCCTAAAAAAACAATGAAGGCAGACAAGAGAATTGAAATTTCTACTCCACCGGTAAGTGGTTTATTGAATAGGTAACGTCCGACGGAATCGATAACGATCAAGATAGTCACCAGGATGATCAAAGATCCTGCAATAATTGATATACATTTATTTAGATTCTTTAACAGATTATCCATCTTATTTCCTCATGTCTTCCTAACTCATCATTTATTGGATCTATCCGGAGGGGCCAGCCAGATGACCAGCCCCTCCGGGGAAATTATCTCTTGCCCCACCTCCGCGGGAATTTCCAACCTTCTTTCTCCGATAATTCGATGTAGGTATCGACAATTTTCCAGCCAGGTAGGCCTTTTGCCTCCATCTCCTTTGCCCATTCAGCAGGGAGGTCTGGCATTACGGTTGCCCATTGTTTTTTATCTTTTTCTGACAATGTATTAAAGACCAGGGCTTTTTTCTTGAAATCATCGTCCACCTTTTTAAGGTTTTGGTCAAACCAGTCAAGATAAAGTTCTTCGGCTTTTTTACCTACATTAAGGAATAAATCACGATCCTGCGGCGTGAATTTTTTCCAGGTATCAAGATTGATCCATAAACTCATAGTTGTGGGTGTATTCAACTCAACGCTAAGAAAATATTTTGCTATTTCATGCAGTTTCATCATATGGAGAACCTCCCTCCCACAAAATGCCATATCGATGACCCCGCGTTCCAACCTCTCATAAAATTCAGGAGCCGGTGATAACACTGGACCCATTTCAATAGACTTTGCGATGGGTGCGTATTGGGTTGGTGTGGACCCCACCCTTTTTCCCTTTAATTCCTCTAACGTCTTTACTGGAATACGGGAGATAATGTCATAGGCGGAGAGCGGACCGAATATTAATGGAGGGCCAATGTTATATTTTGCCAGCTCTTCTTTTAAGGCCGGGATTTGCTCATACATCTGACGTTTGATTTTTGCCTGGGTTCTCCGATTCGGGTCATTGAAGATGAAGTTATACTCAAAGGTTCCGAGGGGCACCTTGCCTGGAGCGTATATCCATAAACCTGTACAAAGGTCGACGACACCTTTTCCGACCGCATCGAGGACTTCCAATGGTTTAACCAAGGTTCCTCCCCAGAATTCAGTAAAGACAATCTTTCCTCCTGACTGTCTTTGCATCTCCTCAAGGTAGATCTTTGTCGTAGCCGCCAATAAAGAATCTTTGTGGTAAGGGCTCGCCACTCTTAGCGTCATGGGGGCTGCTGAGGCATGGCTTGTTAGAAAAACAAAAATGAACAGTGACAAAAGAACCAAACAAGTTTCCAATTTCCTTTTCATTTTTGACCTCCTTGGGTAATAGTTTTTTAGAAATTTAGAATCTTAACACCGAACCAACCCCACTCTTTCCCTTTACCTCCCTTTCCAATCAGACTTGAACATCGCTACTTCAGGTGGCTGGGGTGCACCAATTGCGATGTAAGTCTGGTTGCCACGGGCTTTGACAGCATGGAAAGTCTCTGGCAGTATAAAAATAACATCCCCCGGTGTCAAATCTCTGTCTCCTCGCTGCCAATGTCGACCCCAGAGGCATCTTGAATGGCACACTCTTAAATTGCCTCATTTTTATTAGAGAAACCTTTAGACCTAAATGAGCTTTCGAGCCTTCTCTAAATCTTGGGCAATATCAACTAATCCCAATCGTTCCAAACACTCTCTAGTTTGCAGGCCGGTTTTTGGATCCCATCCGCGGAGTTCATAATATTCATCAAGCATTTTCGACCATTCTTTTTCAATTAATTTAAAACCTGCATAAGGCCCACTCGTTACACCTTCCCTAAGACATCTCTCAGGTGGAAAATCGTCTTTACGCCCTAAATTAGCATGAAGCACGTTAAATGCTTTTTCAAGGTTTAGAATCCTATCAGATGCTAAGATTAGGTCATCAGCTGTCGTTTCCCATCCCGTGGCTGCAGAGTAAAGTTCGGCAAGTTCGGGGATACCTATTTGACTAGGGTCAAACCATGTACCTGCAAACATACAAATTCCTAAAGAATTCACGATTTCCTGTTGGCGTTCGAAGTACACGACTAGCTTGGCCTGATCATCATATGTGTCTGGATCAATGTTGTCTATTCCAAAAACCTTCCTGCCAACGGTGGCAACTTCCTCATTCATTTTCATCGTAAGATTAACTGCTGGGGATCCAGTTGTATGCCCACCCGCTCTAGTAGCCACACAAGCGCCCAATCCCCAGCTTATTGGTAACCTTATCTCCTCATAGAGATCTTGTCCCTTCACATGTATGGCATAGTATTCACTGTTCCTGCCAAGTATCTCAGCCGCGCGCTTGCAGCCTTCAGCTAGTACGTTTCCGAAATCCTCTCTGTATGCTATCTTCCTAATCAATTCAAGAACAACCCCATAATCACCCCATTCAAGTCTCAAACCGTCAGTATCTTTCTCAGTAATGATACCTCTCTGAAAACATTCAAAGGCCCATGATATCGCACCGGCTGAGGCATCCAAATCGAGACCTAATTCATTACAAAGCGCATGCACCCGTATTATAGCGGGAGGGTCCGATAAAGCTAACTTTCCAGCATAATCGGCCACGGTATTAAGTTGAAAACCCTCTGTTTTGAAACCCGCATAAGGACCATGATCAATATAGTAGAAATTGCTACAATGTATAGGGCAAGCCATGCACGCCATATCCTTGATCTTATATCTTTCCATGAAGAGATCAGGATTAATGCGATCCGCAGATTCTTTGGGTATATAGGTATCCTGAAAATTCTTATAAGGTATACTATTACATTCATTTTTCCCATAAAATGAACCAATTGTTCCATACTTTGAAAGCCTTTGAATTATTTTCGAGTTCTCCAAATTTTTCCAAGCACTGTCAACTGCTTTCATGAATCTTTCGGGTTGCGCCACTTTAACTGGTCCACTCCCTCTCACCGCGATAGCCTTTAAATTCTTAGATCCCCAAATTGCACCCATGCCACATTTACCACAAGCTCTATTTCTATTTGCTATAACTGCGCCCCCTCTCACTAGATTTTCTCCGGCTGGTCCAATAGAGACTATCTGAATTTCTTCATCGCCCAGATTTTCCTTTATCAAATCATCCGCCTCCCAAGTGGTTCCCCCCCATATGGCTGTGGCATCCTTGATATCTATATGATCATCGTGTATCCATAGGTAAACTGGTCTTTTAGCTTTGCCTTGAACCACAATTAAATCGTATCCTGCAAATTTGAGCTCTGGGCCAAAATGACCACCGCCATTGCTCGTTCCAACACCACCGCTAAAAGTGTTCTTTGAAGCTATAGAAAAGCGGCAGGCAGTTGGCGCCAACGTGCCAGTAAGAGGACCAGTCTCGATTGTAACTATGTTAGCAGAGTCATATGGCGTTACCCCAGGTTTAATCTCGTTGTAAAGTATCTGTTGGCCAATACCTCTCTGTCCAAGCCATTCTTTGGCGTATTTTAAAGTGGATTCAATAGAAGTTCTCCCAGTTGTCAAATCTACCCGCAAAATCTTCCCTGTATAACCAAACATTTCATTTTCCATATTTTTTACCCCTTAACGGGTTTGACTTTTTGTAAAATAGTTCTGAGCTCCTCTCGGGCTATTATAGGGCAATAATTCAGACAAAATTCTTTACCATCATCACAATTGCAGGAGAGATGACTAAAGTGATCCTGCGGATAAATGGAAATCGTGAATCTTCCAATACTTTCTCGTCTATGGATATGTATGCTTGCAATGTCCGGCAAAAAAACTTTCTGATGGTAATAAGAACAAGCCAATTCACAAGATCTACATCCGGTGCATTTTATAGTATCAAAAGCTTCCGCCATAATACCTCCTTTTCAGCTTTTTCATCAAAACACAAATTCCCGATATGCGGAATGTCGTTTTTGAGAAATGTTCGATGCACTGGAAATTTTTCCCCCAAAGGCAAGAGGTTTGATCCGGGTTGTCGATAGCGAAATCAACTCCGACGGCCCTTATCTTTTGGACTCACAAACCAATCCGCCGTTTCCTGCGTCAGGACACCCCCCCCGGAACAAAATCCGTAACATTTAGGCGGATACCGGTGGTATAATTTTTCCCAACAGCTTGTCTCCATCACGACCTAGGCCAAAGCACCATCCTTCGCCCCCATCCCTGGATTGACGATCGCTTTGGCCTTTTACCACTTTTTTAGTAATAGAATCTCAATGTAATCCATATTAACGTCCAGAATCGGATCAAGCTCATAGTGGAAACAATCCAATCATAGTTCCAAGCCGTTCCAATCTCTTCTCAAAGAGTCAAACAGTCCTTCAGGCGAAGTTGGACATATTATCGGACAAATGGTAAGAGTAGACAAGACCGGTGCTCTTTATCATGGTAAATCTTGTGCAAAGTCGTTTTGCTGCTTGGAAGGTGGTAAAAATGAGTTTCCATGTGCATATAGGCGCCCTTGTAATCGCTGCTGGCAATTTCAAGTTTAATCCGATGTCCTGCTTTGAAGACATTCGACGTCGGCTGAACACCGATCTTATACTCGAATATTTCGTTTGGTTTGATAGGCGAGGGATTGAGGTGAGGATGGAAAGGTTCCCAAGGTTTCGATCTACTTTCATCGATGGCCCGATGGGATGCCTTCAACCAACCCTGCGTGAGCTGGGTTTCTGAGCCTTCGGGTGAAACGTCTTTTAGTGTCACAATCCAATTTGTGTCCTCGGCATCAATCGAAGCAAAAAGGGTCAGAGCAATCGGTCCGGTGACCTCCGTGTCCTCAGGGAGAGGGGCTGTCAGATATTTTAGCGACGGAATCTCGCCGGTGACGGCTGGGGATTGGTGGACAAAACAATCGGGCTCAGAATAGATCGGGGGCTCATGGTAGTAGATGCCAGGTTCTGGTAGCAGGCGCTCTCGGCTCTGGAGATAAAACTTTGTCCATTCTGTCCTCGCCAAGGGCCATTCATGTTCGTCACGCCACTTATTTGCCCCCATCACAAAGAGCTTTATCGGTGGCTCCTCCATAATGCCTGTATCGATCCCCTTCAACCAATAATCGTACCACCGCACTACTTCATCGTGATATTCGTACCATGGACGTTCAAAATCGATAGGGGTGATGAGCAGTTTCTTGGGAGCATCTATCCCGTTGTAACCACTGAATGCCCCAGGTAGATGCATCAAATATTGATCCCACGGAGCACCTAGATAGACAGGGATTTTTATTTTATTAAACTGAGTGTAGGGTGATCTTTCCCAGTAAAAGGGCCCGTCTGTAGGATTCAGCATGAAATCGAGCATCATTGGGTTCTTCTGGGGGTTTTCAAGGATAAGCATGAGGAAGGAAATCATCTGGATATCAGGATTATTCTTGGCTTTCTCGATCAAGCGCTTAAATTCTTCGGGCGAGGTTGTCCTCTGCGTTGCAGAAACATCGGTTGTATTGGCTATCGCGCTATACAGATAAGGTGCGAAGAACCCAACGTCTAACATCCCGCCGTGGCAAACAATGTGACGATATGTATCTGTCCAGCCATCAAGGGGGAAAATGGCCTTAAGGTGAGGTGGCTGCATAGCTGCTACCAAATATTGGATACACGCAAAATATGATATTCCTACCATCCCGACATTCCCATCACACCATTTTTGCTTGGCAATCCACTCCACAAGATCGTATCCATCCTCTTGTTCCTTCTTGGAGTACATGTTCCAGAACTCACCTTCGGATTTCCCCGTTCCCCTTACGTCAACGACCAAATGTACATATCCTCTCGAGACAAGGTATTCGCTGTTTCCGGCTTCGAGGGCCCCGTTCCAGAGAGCGGTTCGACGAGGCTGAGGGGCAATTGGCGCTGCTTGAACCTCTTTGCAATAGGGGCACATTGCCAGAAGAGCGGGAAATTTCCCTTCGGCATCAGGGAAATAGATGTCCGCTGCGAGATGGACCCCGTCGCGCATGGGAATCATCACATTTTTCTGTTGTTTCACCTGATATATCGGTTGCGACCCCTGTCGACTTTTTATATTGCTTCTTTTCTGCGCGTTCATTTTGCTTTCCTCCTTTTTGTTTTTGCCGTTCCTTGCTCGCAAGATCACTCTATTGCCATTCAGCCTAATATCCCTCTTTCCAGCACCTGACGACTTCCCGTGCATTGACGACTTGGCCGAAAAGGTTGTCAATGTTCTCAAGGGTAGTATCATGGAGATGTCGTAGATAAGCAGCGCAACAGTCATTCAGCAAGACGATGTAGTAATCCTTCATAAACCCCATTCTTGCTGTTGTCTCCACACATACGTTGGTAACAACACCGGTCATAATGAGCGTTTTGATATTCTTTGAGCGCAGAATCAGATCGAGGTCTGTATCGATAAATGCGCTATAACGGTGCTTGGTGACCACGACCTCGTTTGGAAGGGGTTTGATTCCCCCGTAGAACTCCCAGCCCCAACTCCCTTTAACGCAAAGGTCCCGCTGAGTATACAAACTTTTCGTTTTACGATAGACCCGCTCCATCCAAACCTCTGACAGATACCAGTTCTGCTCAGAGTCGTAGACGCTCTGGATGTAGATGATCGGTACTTTGGCCTCCCGGGCTTCCTCAATGAAGCTTACAAGGTGAGGCACCATTTCCTGAGCCATTCTTATATCGAACCCTTCTCGGTCCATGACTCCACCCGATGCTGCAAAATCATTTTGCACATCTACAACAATTAAAGCTGCATGTTGGGGATCAACCTTCTGCTTTAAAGTGGTCAGCATAACATTCCCCATTCTTTCTGGGTTCTGTTGCTCGGAGCAACAAAGTTCATCAGCGTAGCTTCTCGCTCACCCGATCGGCCATCAATGGCGCGGCCTTAATGGCAGTACTCACGACTCATGATATTTCCAGAGATCAATTTCCGGCCCACCATGCTTTACGCCAGGCTCTCCTTGACCTGGGGCCATGAAAGGTAAAAGTCGCCACCTCTTTCTTCAGACTTCCTCCAGTGATCACGCCCTTTAATCCTTTTATTCTCGAGAGATGATTCAAGAATTCTTTGTGGAGTCGTGATTCTCTTGGAAGCGCAAGGGAAACAAGTTTATTTAATCTTCAGTAATCTTTTTGCATTTTCACTCAGGATCTTGTTCATGTCCCCCGTTGGGATATTCATAGATCTTACCCCAGCCAGATTTGTTCTAATAAAATCTTCACCTTCTTCAGGGCCGAAGGGATAGTCTGTACCGAAGATCGTGCGATCAGGTCCAAAAAAGGCATAACCGCACGGATAAGCTGCAACCGTTCCGTCCACAGCAGTATCCCCATAGATGTTACTCCAGTATTCAGAAATGGGCTTCGTTAGCTTATCCCTCAAGAACCTATTGGCGTTTTGCTCAACCCTTCGCGCAAAAAACGGAAGCATGGCTCCGAGGTGATGGGCGATGATCTTTAATGAAGGGTAGCGATCAATGACCCCTCCAAAGATAAGTCTCCACACAGCCTGAGTTGTGTCAAAAGGCCATCCAAACACCATCATCATCCGCCACCCTTGATCCATATCGACCAATGGATAAGACTCCCAGTGGGTAGGATGCAGGAGAATAGGCAAATCGTGTCCAACCACTTTTTCATAGAAGGGAAAAAAGTCAGGAGAGTCGAGTCCTTTTCCGTTCTGGTTCGTGGAAATAGTTACTCCGCGACAATCGAGTTCATTGATCGAACGATCGAGCTCCCTCATAGCGCTCTTCACATCAAGAAGGGAGATGATACAGATGTTTACGAATCTAGTGGGGTATGCCTTACAAAGGGCATAATTGTCGCTATTCGAAACTCTGCAGACTTCAGCGGCATCCTCAGCCCCAAATCCAAGCAGAACGGGTGACGATTGGCTTACGGCTTGAATGTCAATGCCATACTCATCCATGTGGTGAAGACGAACTTCAGGGTCTGCGTTCTGATGGGGGTATTCTAAACGCTTACCCTTCCCATAGTATCCAGCTTTTTCTATTAATGTGGCTGCA
>Ga0214473_10001704_pt1 | contig 28355 bp, 27 predicted proteins | sample RVTome_7_FD_203509 | JGI IMG/M metagenome (GOLD analysis project Ga0214473, IMG submission 203509) | Soil microbial communities from uranium-contaminated site in the Upper Colorado River Basin, Wyoming, United States - RVT98D197 | ecosystem: Environmental > Terrestrial > Soil > Contaminated >...
GACCACCCAGAAGCTGAATCATATCCCCCGAGCTTAGGACGTTTTTTCTATCAATGCCCGGCACGGTTAAGGTACGGGGCTTCCCTCCCAATGCTAAAACAACTACGTCTGGCTTTAATTCTCTGATTAACTCAGGGGTCACCATCCTTCCCAGCTTTATCTCAACATCCTGCTTTTCCAATTGAACTCTTAAGTATTTGACCAATCTCTCAAACAGGGGATTAAAAACGGAGCTAAGTAATATCGCTCCACCCAACCGCGGACCCCTCTCACAATAAATCACGCTGTGACCCCTCTGGGCTGCTATCATGGCTGCCTGCATTCCAGCGGGTCCACCTCCAGCAACAAGCACTTTCTTCGGTACAACAGCAGGCTGAACAACACTCTCGAGATCCTCCCCAAGCCTCGGGTTAACGCTGCAGTATTCGAGAGGCTTCGCCTCACTTAGAACATCATCAATGCATCGCATGCAGCACAGACAACGGCGGATCTCGTCGAGCCTCCCCTCTTTGGCTTTGTTAGGCCACTCCGGGTCAGCGATGAAACTCCGGCACATGCCTATAATGTCAGCTTGACCCCGTTCAAGGATTCTTTCCGCCACGATGGGGTCGGTAATACGGTAGGTGGTAACCACAGGTATGTTTACCACACTTTTGATCCCCTCTGCCAAGTAAGCCCAATGGCCCTCGGGGACCTCCCTAGTAGTCAGAGGTATAAGGCTGTCATGCCAGCCCACCTGGCAATTAAGCCAATGGACTCCTGCTTTCTCTAGAACAGGGGCAATCTGCTTAGCAACCTCAATGTCATATCCCCCAGGCACAAATTCGACGGGTGACCATCTCAAGAGCACAGTAAAGTCCTCTCCTACCTTCCACTTAATTGCGGCAATGACCTCACGGACAAGGCGCATCCTATTTTCGAAGCTGCCGCCATACTCATCTTCACGTTTATTGGTCGCAGGAGACATAAAGCGGCTTATGATACCCCCGACCCCAGCCATGACTTCTACAGCGTCAAACCCTGCTTCCCGAACCCTCCTTGCCGCCTCAGCATATTGGCTTATTAGGTTGTGAATCTCATCGACACTTAGTGCTCGCGGCAAAGGGGACCTAGGACGAACGGTGATCTCCGAGGGGCCCACTATCTCCAGTGGGGAGTCTTTGTTCTTTCTCCATTCCTGGATTGTCACCAACTGGCCGGCGATAAGTGTGTCATACCTATGAGCGGTTTCGACCATCTCTCGAAGAAAGGGGATGGAACTGTCCTCAGTTGCGTCTGGGATGCACTCCTCTTTGTGAGGGAAAAAGGTAATGGATGTGCATAGCATACCCACACCTCCTTTTGCTATTTCGGCAACGAAATTTAACATACGTTGCGTTGGCTTGCCCTCTGCCGCGTATCCGGCACCAAGCTTCATTGAAGTCATTATGATTCTGTTCTTCAATGTGATCCTGCCCACTTTGATGGGTTCAAATAGCTTCCTTAATCGAACCATAAAAACACCTCTCGAAAATTTTACTCTTGATCACACTTCTGTCCCTGTTGATTTACATTTTTGAAATTCGGTGGAAATTACTAAGCATTGGACAAGTTTTACGTCTTCTTGAACCCAACATTTCGCTGAAAAAGGAGATGACCCGGAAATTTATAGAACTACCCTCCGTATTTAAAGAAGTCCCTTTGGACCCATCATTAATCTGCTCCTTAGGGTCATCCAGTCTTAACATTTTCATATCCTCACTGCGTCTCCCTCTATTTCAACCTTGCTCGAAGGTCATCGATCACAAATGATTAAAAACCAACTTTGACCGAAGTGGTAGTCATGGCCCCTTTTATTCTTCCAGGATCGCCTCCTCGACATGTAATGACGATGCTTTTCTTTCCTTCATCTTCACAAAGGTATGTTACGTCCCGCACTCTTACCTTCTTTCCAAATCCTTTTCAACCATGGATCGAGTAATCCAAGCTCAAATACCTTAGCCCCCTTCAGTTAGGCCACTGCCATAAAGGAGGTCTACATTTGGGGAGGTACAGGTACAGGTACAGGTACAGGAGTAATACAAGGTAGTACCGGAAAATTTAAGCATAAATGATCTAATAAGGGTACGAGCAGACCTGGTTAATTTCTTGATTAAAGTTGTGTCTCAAGTTCAATAAGGTTTTATTAAAGGACATTTTCCGCTTTTCTCCCCAGGAATGAATCGGATCGATCCAAAAATCCGCCCTTCTAACCACCATTCTCATTACTTCATGGCTAAATTAGAAGATGAACTGCTTACTTTTTCTTAAAAAAATGAGATGCCCTCTTTTCCCGAAAAGCAGCAATATTCTCTTTTACCTCCTTTGTCAGACCACAGAAGGGTATTGCCTGGGCCTCATTTTCCAATATATTATCTAACATATTTAAAAAAGTTGCATTCAGTATCCGTTTCGTAATGCGGACGGCAACAGTTGGCATCTCAGCAATCTCTTTGGCAAAGGACAAGGTCTCTTCTTCCAACTTTTCCTTGGGGAATACTTGATTGACAATCCCAAGTCGATAAGCCTCATGGACATCAATTTGTTTGGCGCTAAACCACAACTCCTTCGCTCGATTGAGGCCCACAGCAATTGGAAGAAAGCATAGTGCTCCCATTTCTGGAATAAGCCCTATGCGTAGGAAGTTTGAAGCGAACTTGGCATCGTCAGCAGCGAATATGATGTCGCAAGCAAGAGCAAGACTCATACCACCCCCTATCGCGTAGCCCTTCACCATAGCGATGACGGGTTTTTCCATCTGCCAGATTGCCCTCACAGGTTTAGCATTATGTCGACTATTCTCTCTGCCTCTGCATCCTTCGATTGACCATTCTTCAGAACCTGCAAGCTTGAGATCCCCTCCAGAGCTAAAATGGTCTCCTTGCCCTGTCAGCACAATGACCTTCACCCCATCATCCCTCTCCATCTCTTCTAGTGCCTGGACCAACTGACCTATCATCTCAGGATCGATGGGATTCCTTCGTTCAGGATTATTGAGAATGAGTAGAGCGACGCTCCCTTCCCGTTTATCTACGATTACTTTGCCTGCTACCATCATTTAAATGTTCTCCTTTATTTCCGATAAATTACATCCTTATGACTGCTTCCGTCCCTTGTTTTTCACTTAAGTTTACCGGGGTGGAGGGCAAGAAATCTTCATGTAGAATTTTGTGAAACCATCCTTTCTTTTCTCTCGACTTCTTTCTATCTTCACGCAGTACCCAACAGTAAAAGGCCTTAACGCCACTGCTAACCTCTGCACCATCGCTCATATCACTGTCCTCGCCGTAGCCCTTACTGTTGTGAAGATAGATCAAAAAGATAAAATCCGCTACGCCAAATCCCTCATCTCAAAATTATTTTTGTGAAACCCTATTGTGGTCTAGAAAGTTTCACCAGTTTTTGATAACGAGTGTCTATCACTTTCTGTAAGGTTGATATTTCTTGCCGTGTGAGGTGCTTATACCTTCCCATCATTCGCGTGAAAGCCTCGATGGGTTTCGGAAATTCAATTTTTTTTGTAAAACGAAGGTTCCCATCTATTGCCTCCCACAACGGGAAATAATTCGTTTCGACGGCAAGCCGGCCAATTTCCGTGGCCTTTTCAGGCGAAAATTGCCAACCGGTCTGGCAGGGAGTCAGTATGTGAATATAAACAAGCCCCTCCCTTACCTGCTTAGCTTTCTCCAATTTAGCTAAGTAGTCTTCAGGGTACGAAGGACATGCCGTGGCCATATAAGGGAGGCCGTGCATCAGCATGATCAAGGAAATATCCTTGCTCATCTGCTTCTTTCCGCGACCAGTTTTTCCTAGCGGGGTCGTGGCTGTCCAACAGCCCAAGGGAGTGGTCCCGCTGCGCTGAATCCCCGTATTCATATATGCTTCGTTATCATAGCAGATATAAATGATGTTATCCCCTCGTTCTGCAGCAGCGGAGAGAGCCTGTAGTCCAATATCGGCTGTACCCCCATCTCCAGCAAACGCAACTACATGGACATCTCTCCCGCGCTTGAGAAAATGATGTTTCACGCCAGCCATCATCGATGCTGCATTCGTTAAAAGGGTGAAGACAACAGGAATCTTGGCGCCCGTATTGGTCCCAAACCCAACAATCCCGGCCATACAGCCAGGGGGGACTCCGACTACCGTGTTTGCGCCAAGAACCTGCACCGTGAAGCGGACCGCCCACTCCGCGGTGCAGCCTGGGCAAGAGCCAAGCCCAGGGGAAAGTAAATTCTCCGTTTCAAGCCGTACCTTTTGTATCGGCCGGAGGTCTCTCAAGGAAAGCGCCCCTTTCGGACAGGCCTCAACGCAGGCAGGTTCCCCTCCGCAGAAATCGCAAAAAAGCAGTCGTTCTTCTTGAAGATCGATAATACCAGCGTTCGGACAGGTTAAAAGGCACATTTTGCAGTGAACGCATTTATCTTCTTGAAAAACAACTTGGCCAGTTTCGACTCTCTTCCATCGAGCCCCAGTGGGGCAAACAAAAACACATTGTTGGCTCTCGCACTGGAGGCACAAAAGGGGAACTGGCGATTTTCCTTCTTTCCTGGGCTGGATCCGAATCCTCGCGGCCGCGGGCTGAAACCCCCCTTCATGGAGCAAAGAGCATTCGATCTGGCAAAGCCCACATCCCGTGCAACGATCCCGATCTACCACGATTTTGCGCCGTACAGTAGTCATATCTCTCATCTCTATGGGTCCCCTAGCTCACAAAAGCCCGCACAGTAAACTGGCCGCCTTCGAAGGATAGGCCATCAGTGCTTTCTTCTCTTGTGATATCCGGATCCGTCTGCGGATGACTTCTGCAACAAGGGCATTCTCCCCAATATCCCCCAGCATGATGGCTCCTATCATACGATCGCCCTGAAAGACCCACTTTTTATAAATGCCCCTAGGCTCATCAAGGTAAGAAGCGATCTCCCTCTCTTTGCCAGGATGATCTCTCACCTCGCCGATGGAGGCAAAAGAAAGCCCGAAGACAGATGTGGCATTCATGGCCAAGCTTCCCTCAAAGAAGGCCTCCCCTCCGCCCATGTTCTGGCCTGCAACCTGTCCCTGGAAACAGGCATTCGGCCAGTTGGAGACAACACGATAGTCTCCCGAAATCAAATCAAACGTTTCGCAAACATCTCCCGCAGCAAAGATACTCTCTACGGACGTCCGCATTCGCCTGTCCGTAAGGATTCCACGGTTGACCTTGACGATGCCTTTCGGCACAATCTCTGGAATGTTAGGGTGTACCCCAGTTCCTACCAGTAGAGCATTTCCTGTGATCGTCTCCCCTTGGTCTGTATGTACCACGACACCTTCTTGCGATTCTTCTACATGGATGATATTCCGGCCTAGCAGAAATGTCCCGCCCTCCGCTTCTATTTGTCTTTGCACCAGGCGAGACGCCTGGGTATCCAAATTCTTGGATAGGATCTGATCTGCTATATCGATGAAGACCATTCTGTCTGAATATTTCCTCAGCGCATTAGCTATCTGAAACGAGACCAGTCCAGCTCCTGCAAAGACGACTTTTCTCCAGTTAGAGGCTCTGGATTGGATCTTTTCGGCATCCTCAATTGTCCGGACCGTAAAGACTGGTAGTCCAATCGGAAAATCACAATCTAAAAGATTCGGAATGGCTCCGGTAGCAATGAGAAGTTTATCATAATCGATTGCGGTGCCATCCTCGAGGAAAACCTTCCGGTCCGTTGCACTTACGGAAATAGCTCGCTGGTTGTAGCGACGTTCTATCTGATAATCGTGGTAAAAGGCTTCATCTACAAGGGCCATTCTGTTTCGAGTCATCTTCCCTGCGATGAGATAAGTGGTTAATACGGGAGAGTAGGCAGTATGTGGCTCTTGTGAAAGAAGCGTGATCGGGCATTCAGCATTGACATGCCGAATGCCCTTGATGGCGTTGATCGCCGCTCCGCTATTGCCAATAAAAAGGATATGGTCTCTTCTCAAACTGCGCGCCTTATTTCAAGGATACGGAATCAAGCTCAGGATGGTCCCTGAGCTTGAGATAATCTTGCCAAGGTTGAGTAATATCAAATCTCTGTCCTTTCCTCGGACCATCCCCTACAGGCTCTCGCGCGAGCTTTCGAAATCGATCCATCGGGGGCGAATTCGATTGCAGAAAGGAAGACCGAGACCTTTCACTATCAATGACGGCGCGCCCAAAGCGCAAAATCGCCTCATCAGGAAGTCCATCTCCTAATGCTGCCCTTAATAAGGCATCCAGGCCTCGCGGGGTAAAGGTCAGAGAGGCCCATGGACAGAATCCGAGAGATTGAAGACCCAAATAAAAGTCTTGATAGGCCACCACCCTCCTTGCCACCCCCATTTCCTCCCCTGGGTCAGCAAACAGCGGTAGTTCTTTCAGGAAGGCACCGGAGCTGAGGACGTGCGGCTCTTCAAAGGGCCAGGTAATACGCTGGAGCGCAAGGTGTGAGTCCGTCCGTGGGTCCGTGTTCATAAATCCCACCCAGGACAGATTCCGTAAAAGAGTTCTTGTAGTATCTGAAAGAACTCCCAATTTCACAAGAATGATTTCTGGGTTTTCTTCCTCTTCAAAAACTTTCAGTACCCTTTCCCCCTCTCCAAATACGAGGGGATGTCCTATCTTTGCCTCTCCGCTTTCCATGACGGCAGCAATAGCACCCCCGAGGGCAAGGGGATCGACACCGAGGCGGTCACAATGGGCCTTTATCTTTAAAATATTCTTTGGATCGGTGATACCACAAAGGGTACCAAGTGCAATGATCTCTTCCAACTCTAATCCGTTATACCAGCGATCGCCTATGGGGGTTGTCCAGCGGCAACCAACAGGGCATCCGGAACATGCAATGGATTGTCTCCTAAGAGGATCGGCTAAAGACTCCCCAGAGAGCACCTCGCACTCAGGGAAGAAGCTCGTAGTGAAGTTCTTTATAGGAAGCATGGCCTGCTGATAGAGCTCCCTGAAGAGCCACGCTGACCCATAGGAAGAAAACTCTCGGTAAGGAAAGGCCTCCTGACAAAAGCAGTTGCGGAGGTGTTTTGCCTCTGAGTAGAAAGACTGAGGAATTACAGGAACGATTTTCTCATTTCCTTTGACTGCAAAAGCCTTCAGCCCCATCCGCCCAAACACCGCACCGAGCCCTGAGGATTGGCGTTGGTATGCCCCATCGAAGACGAGTGACGCTATGGGAATTTCCATCTCACCCGCAAACCCGATGCTCGCTACATGGTACTCATGACCTAAAAGGTTCTCAAGGCGAAGGCAGACATCCTGGGGATCCAGACCCTTTAGCTCACCAGCATCAACGAAACGAACCCGACCCTCTTCCAGGACAAGGACCACTGGAATAGGGGATCGCCCTTGGATCTCCACAAGCCCTCCCCCGAAAAGCCGCAGAAAACGACCAAAGTGACCTCCAAAATATGAGACGGCTACTTGCTCCCTGGCCGGATCATAGAAGACAGCGGATGACCAATGCCCAGCAGGGGCATTGGTGCCTGCCATAAGACCTGGTGCAAATATGACCTCAACTTCTTGGTCAGAGGTTAACCTTTCATGAAATGCCTCCAGGGCGAGACCCGTACCCCCAGCGTACCTTAGAACCCAGTCCTGCGGAATTTCATCTTGTATCCAACTGTTGTCTGAAAGGTTAATCCTGAACCTTTTCCCTATCATCTCTCCTCGTCCTGATGGATGCGGAATCGGGTTTGCCATCTGGCTCTTTTCTATAATTCCATCCCTACCCAATGGACCTCCTGGGTTGATCCAGTTCTTGCAGCCTCCACCACCCTTTCTATGCAACGCTCGACCTGATCCACCCGAATATCTAAGCCCCCAAGGCCGGCAATGAAGTTGACCATGGGCAGATCCACCCGTTCTGCTAAAAAGGCCGATCGTGCCTCCATGAAGAGGGTCCCTGAGTTCCAACCAAATGAGACATTTCGGTCGAGGATGCCAATAGCCTTCTTTCTCGCGGCTACCCTGGCAAGTTCTTTGGATGGGAATGGACGAAGGGCACGGATCTTAACCAACCCGAAAGGAATTCCTTTTTCTCTTACATGATCTATAGCCACCCGAGACGTTCCTGTGACACTTCCCATGGTAACAAATAAGTATTGGGCGTCGTCGCAACGATAAGTCTCGATCAACCCACCGTAGGACCGGCCAAAGGTTTGACCAAACTCTTGATCTATATGCTTAATTTTTTCCTTGGCCTTTTCCATTGCTAGAAGATGCTTGTAACGGAACTCCATCAGCAGATCTCCGGGCGTAGCCGGATCCACAGCCATTGGATTGTCTGGGTCAAGAACGAGTTGGGTGGGTTTGTAAAGGGGTAGAAACCGATCGACTGCTTCTTGGTCCGGCACCTCTACAATGTCGACCATGTGGGAGAGATAAAACCCGTCATAACAGACATTGACAGGAAGCATAACCTCTGGATCTTCCGCAATCCTGAAGGCCATGATGACGGCATCCAAGATTTCTTGGTTGTTCTCAACGAAGATCTGGATCCATCCTGCATCTCGCAAAGTGATGGCGTCCTGATGTCCGCACCAGATAGTTGTCGGAGAAATGATTTCACGGTTAACGATGCACATCACAATCGGTAAGCGGCATGTGGAAACCCGCACATAAGGTTCACACATGTAGAGAAGCCCTTGTCCAGAAGTCGCCGTGAAAACCCTGCTTCCCGCCATAGAGGCGCCGGTCAGGAGGCTCATCACCGAATGTTCGCTTTCGGCCTCGACGATGGTTGAATCCATTTCTCCGTTGGCTTTGAATTGGCAAAGATATTCCGAAATGGTCGTCTGGGGGGTGATGGGGTAAACGGCCAAAATTTCAGGTCTGCAAAGTTTTGCTCCATATGCCGCCGACTTATTCCCGTTCAACACTCGACGCATAACGTAGTCACTCTTTCTGTTCCCACTCCATGTGGATGGCGCCAAACCTGCATTCCTTCGCACACAGGCCGCACCCCTTACAAAATGTCAAATCGATCTGAAAGGTTGACCCTTGTTCATGGATACAAAAGGTAGGACAAACAACCCAGCATTGGCCACAAAAATGGCATTTCCTTGGATCGAGAAGCGGCCTCTCGGACCTCCATTCTCCAGTTTGGATCACATAGAGGTCTTTGCCCCAGGGTGCGATCTGATCCCGCTTCAATTTCATCTCAGTGCCCTGCCTTGACCTCGAAGAGCCGAACCTCTTGGGCAGCGCGGCGAGCCGCCTCAACATTCTTCTCAACCAATTCCTCTGGCATCACGCACCGAATTCCCTCAAGGATGGAGGAAACCTGTACCCATTCCGTTGCCTTTGCAAAAGCCCCCACCATGGCCGTATTGGTCACGGGGATGCCGAGAACTTCGAGGGCAATCTTGGTGGCATCCAAGACACCGAGCCGGGTTATTTGAGAAGGCAGGGTAGATGTTTCCACCTCTTTCGTGCTGTTCAAGATCATGATTGCCCCTTCCTGAAGGCCCGCATAAACATCGATGCTGCCAAGGAGCGTTGCGTCGCCTACCACGATGCAATTCGGAGAATATATCAGGCTTTTCTCGCGGATGGGCTGGCCGTCTATTCGGACAAATGCCGCGACTGGAGAACCTCTCCGCTCGACCCCAAAGAAAGGGATAGCGGTACCGTAAAGCCCCTCTATCATAGCTGCGTGGACGATCATCTCCGATGCTAAAACCATTCCTTGTCCCCCTCGACCGTGGAGCCTTATCTCTCTAATCGTAATCCTCCTTAACCCTCAAGTTTTAAAGCTATTCTGATTTCTCGATTATTGTCTGTTCCGATTTCTCCCTGAAAATTGTCGTTATGCTCACCGAAAGCTTCAGCATTGCCTAACCGACCTTTTTGCGAAAGAAAGCGACTGAGGATATCCAGCCCTTCAAATACCTCGGAAGATCGGTTTTCTTTTCTTTAAGGAAGCATCTACCCCTTTCTTCATATCTTCCGTTTGAAAAAAGAGTTTGCTAGCCATCATGGTGAAAGCAGCACCTTCGCTAAGCATCTCTCTATTGACGGCAGATCTTATCAAGTCGATAGCCAAGGCGCTTTGCATAATATCTTACGGGCTATTAAATCTAGTAAATCTCCTTTTATATCAAGAGAGATTATTTTTTTCTGCGATGGAACCGTCACTTCCTGAGTCTCGTTCAGAGATAGGAACTCCGCTGATGGTCTTCCCCTTAACCAAGGGAGGAAGCCCCAAGGCCCTTTTTCAGAGGGATCTCAGAGCTTCTTCCTTGCGATCAACATCCCGGGCCAAGTCTGGAAACTCCTTCTCGGTAAATTCTCTCAATGCCTTAATGATAACCTTCTTTTCATCCGTGAGATCAAAGTCCATGGGTCCCCTCTGTTATTTTTTATTTTGTGGGACGTTTTTACTATATTTTGAAGTTTGTAAGAGCCATTGATACATGGATTCCCCACCTATCGTGTTTAATTCTTAGTCATTCCCCAGATCTCGCCTATTTCTTCTTTTCTAAAAAAGCCTTCAGTCTCTGGCTTGCTTCCGGGGATTCTAAACTTAATGAGGCCAGGGCAGATTCAAAAGCCAAGGAGTTATCCAAACACATATCCATCCCTCGAAGAATTAGATCCATTGCCAACCTAATTGGTGTGGATCCATTTTTTAGAATGGACTCTGCCATCTCCCTGGCCTTGAGAATCAATTCCTTGGCTGAAACCACCTGATTGACCAAACCAATCCGAAAAGCCTCCTGCGCATCAATGGGTTTGGCGGTAAGGATCATTTCAGCCGCTTTTCCTCTACCTACCAAGCGGGGTAGCCGCTGAGTTCCTCCATAACCCGGAACGATCCCCAAACTCAACTCCGGCAATCCAAGCATAGCCCTTTCTGAGGCAATACGAAGGGTGCAAGCCATAGCCAGTTCCAAACCGCCACCAAGACAAAACCCATTAATTGCTGCGATGGAAGGTTTCCCCAGGTGTTCTAATTGATTAAGTACAGACTGGTGTTCTCTTGAAGTATTAAATCCCGATATGGAGGAATTCATGGCTGAGAGTTCATTAATATCGGCCCCGGATACAAACGCTTTTTCGCCTGCGCCGGTGAGGATCACCGCTCCAATCTGTGAATCCTTCTTTATCTGTTCTATAACTTCACCCAACTCGATGAGTAGTCTATGGTTCAGAGCATTATAAACCTCTGGCCGATTAATTGTTATCAATCCTATTTCCTTTTCTTTTTCGTACAAAACTAAATCACTTTTCATTTCCTTACCCTCTGTGAAACTAAATGTGGTTACTAAAACAGATTATAAAGACGTAAACAGAGACGTTAATAAGAATACGTTAAGAATATCTTTATATGGGTAGGTTTAATGTATTTCTGGCCTCGGCAGACGTAGCAACTTCTCTTCCCATTTCATTTGACAAGCGCACTATTTTTTGGACCATCTGAGCATTACGCTCGGCTAAAACCCCCTTAGATATGTAGATGCAATCTTCAAATCCTACCCGAACATTCCCACCAAGCGCTATGGCTACCGCCCCCAACGAGAAAATGTTCAGACCAACCGCACAGATGGACCAGGTGGATCCGAAAGGAATTGAGTTCTTTAAAAAAACCAGATTATCTACCGTGGCTTGCATCCCGCCCATCACTCCTAATACAAACTGAAAATGCAAAGGAGTTTTTAAAGCACCGATATCTCGGAGGAACATGGTATTGTTTACCATTCCCGAATCATAAATCTCAATCTCCGGCGTTACACTGTGTGCAGTCATCGTGTCCGCAAAATTCAAGAATTGTCCCCAAGGGTTTAATTGCACATCGTCTAATACAAATTTTCTTCTCTCACGGTTGAACATTCCAAAATTAATGGACCCAGCATTCAGTGAAGCCATTTCTGGCTTTACGCCTTTATCGCTTGAAAGGGCTGAGATTACACCGATTCTTTCTTCGAAAGACATTCCCGGAGCACCACCCGTCGTAACATTAATAATGATGTCACATTCTTTCCGTATCAACCTGATAGTTTCTTTAAACAGTTCAACATCCTGAACAGGTTTCTCTGTTAAAGGATCCCTGACATGGAGGTGAACTGTAGCCGCTCCTGCACGACAACTCTCAATCGTAGCCCTAGCCAACTCTTCTGGTGTGATGGGTAAATTAGGATTTTGTTTTTTTGATGTCAAAGAACCCGTTACGGCAACCGTAATAATTGTCTTATCCATAGCTTATAACTCCCGGTTAACCCTACTTTACAGGTCTGAAATATTTGATATCCCTAATGTCGCCTTTTCGCACCTCTTTGAAAACAGCCTGAAACCTCATTCCTATATTTAAGTTTTTCGGATTAACCTCTCCCAATAAGTGTAATAACCCAGTATCAGCCCCATCTAATAAAATAATGCCATATATAATTGGAGGCTCTATCTCTTGGCAGGGCAGAGCATGATAAACAGTGGTATGGGTAACCAGGGCACCTGAGTCGCTTACTTCTTTCCATCCTTCTGTCTTCCTAAAGCACATAGCACAAATTGGCCTTGCTGGGACCAGTACGCGATTGCACTGCGGGCATCTGATGCCCAAAATTCGTTTGTTATCTCTAAGCTCTGCCAAAAATTCGCTGCAAACAGCCCCAGCATAATTAAGAAACCATGTTTCAAAAGGCTTATCGGCAACAAATGCTTCCAATTCTCCTATTTTATTTGTCATTATTCTCACCTCTATTTGTCACTACTGGTCCTAAAATATAAAATATCGTTCAAGTCGCCTACACGCTCTTCTCGGGGTCTCCATACAGCCTGAACACGCATTCCGATGTATATCTTCTTAATGTCAGTCTCTTCCAAAATGTGGTAAAGCGGAGTGCATCTTCCGGCCTCAGTGCCGTCAAGAAGTATTTGCGCACCGGGATTGATTCTTCCAAGCAGTTTCCCTGTCAAGGGGTCAGTGTCCCTTTCGGTTATTTCGAGAAATGTTACCACTGTACCTTTATCACTCAACTCAACCCAGTTTTCTGGCTTGTCTTCTACCCTAATTTTACACCAGCCACAGACTATATTAGGAGGCAGATTAATCCTTCCACATTTTGGACACTTATTCCCAATGATTCTTGTGTTGTTCCTTAGTTCCATGAGAAATTTTGTAAGATACTGTCCGGCACTTTGCTTAAATGGTAATCTCACTTCACTTCTTACGGCTAAAAACTCCTTCTCCATTTTTCCATCTCCATGTCTCTCGATTTAAAGATAATTTTGCAATAAACAAGCTGTTGCGAAATCACCCCCTAACCCATGAGCAACTCCCCGAGATACTTTTTTATGCACCTGATAATCGCCTGCATCACCTCTCAGCTGTAAGGCAACTTGAGCTGGCCGCATCATAGCTGAATCACCGATAGCATTGGTGCAGAGTACACCGCCTGAAGGATTGATAGGTATCTGGCCGTCTATGCGAGTTTTTCCACTATCAATAAGCCTACCCGCTTGATTTTTTTCGCATAATCCCATAATCTCGAAGCCCTCAGCTAAGACCCAGGCACAAGGATCATAGAACTCAAATATATCTATTTGTTTACATGGATTCGTTATCCCGTTTCTTTTATACAATTTTCGGATACTATCTACAGAAGGCCACCAAAAAGTAGGCCCCGCCATACCTCCCCCAGCTGGTGCGGTTATGTACATACTGTCAACCCCGCAATGGCTTGAAACATGGTCAACAACCCATACGGGTTTATTCGTTATCTTTTTCGCCCTTTCTTCAGGCGCAATGATTAACGCAACAGCACCAATTGAAGTTGGGCATATATGTAAATATCTTACTGTGGGTGCTACTAAGAAAGGTGAATTCATAACATCCTCAACAGTAAGAATATTCCTGAGATGGGCTTTTGGGTTTTTGGAAGCGTTTTCCGATGCTTGTACCCGCAATTTAGCTATCTGTTCTTCAGTGACAGATTTTCTAGCTAACATGTCCTGTGCCCATTTATTAAAAACAATGCCAACCCCAGCCCGGGAAGGTGCTACCACGGTCAAAAATGGATTTTCATGAACCGTTCTAAGCGAGTAGGCCGAACTTCCTTCATCCTGTTTTTCCCACCCAACCGCTAAAACAGCATTGAATAAGCCGGACCCAGCATGTTCGACAGCAGTAAAAAATGTCGATGCTCCCACGGTTCCGCCTGTATTAATCTTCATCCCACTCTTCAAGTAAGCCCCATCACCCTCCGTCATCCACATATCTACATTGTAGATTCCCTCAAAAAGCTCCATGTTGCCTATTATCGTAGCATCTATATCTTTCATGTTTAACTGTGAGTCTTCCAACGCTAACTGAACTGCCTCATTGACAATCTCAACCTGACTTCTCCCCGGCCATTTGCTTTTGTGCTCCGTGATTCCGACGCCAACAATAGCTACTCTTTCCGACATATTCCCTCCTAATTACCCAGAATGATAACACAATGCGCTTGACCACATGAACCAGTTACCCCATGAGTCAGGGCGGTCCTTGCGCCACCGACCTGTCTTGCCCCTGCTTCGTTACGTAACTGTAAAAAACCTTCAGCAACTCGCGCCATACCAGCAACACCGGATGGGACCCCGGACAGTAACCCGCCAGATGGATTCATTGGTATTTCACCACCAATCTCAGTAGCGTCTCGGTCGATCATGTCGCCCCCTTTACCTCTGTCACAGAACCCGAACCCTTCTGCCCACAGCAATTCCTGGTATGAATATTCGTCGAATATTTCAGCGACATCGATGTCCTTCTTAGGATTTGTTATTCCAGCCATACTATAAGCCTGTTTTGCCGCAAACTCTAACGAATTACAATCAGCTAAGTCTCGATCTCCAAGATAGTGGAGGTCATAACAATTACCTATTCCCTTAATCCAAACAGGCTTGGCGGTTACCTTCCTGGCCTTTTCCTCTGAAGCTAAGATCAGGGCACACGCACCATCGGAAATAGGCTTAACATCCAGAGCCTTGATCGGTTCGGCTAAAACTTGAGAATTGAGTACATCTTCTATTGCGATCTCGGAATGCAACTGGGCGAATGGATTATTCTTTCCGTTCTTGCGGTTTTTTACTACTACCTTGGCACATTGCTCTTCGTTAATTCCGTATTTAAACATGTAGCGCCTGGCTTGCATGGCCGCAGCAACTGCGTAATCCAGACCGAGAGGTCGCATATATATTGGGTCTAAACCACAATTCTCTATAATACTCCGCATGGTAACGGATTCCTTTCTATGACTCACTACTAAAACAACATCATATCTCCCGGAGAGTATCTGTATGGCCGCCAAATACACCGCGTTGGCACCGTCGGCACACACCTTTGTTTCAGGCATTCCATGTGCTCCAAGCTCCCTCTGTATCGCAAATTGACATATGACTCTCGCATCCCAGTAATCCTCAGAGCATGAAACTATCGAATCAATTCCGAAGCCATTCGTTATTCTGTCTGCCCAGGTTAACCCTGCATCCTGAGTCACTTTTTCTACTACTTCCCAAACCAATTCCTCGTAACTTAGGTTTTCCTTGCTTTGTTCGTACTTTGTTTGTGCCGCTGCAACAATTGCTACTCTCTTTGCCATGTATTGACCCCCTTCTTTTCCCAAAAGCTAAGGGCAGTTTCCCAATAGTTTTTCGAGTTCCTTTACTTGTGGCAATTTAGCATTATAACGAATTAATGGAATTGTTCTGTCCACTTTACTCTGAGAGACACTTGCTTTCCAAGCCAGTACTATTCCCGGAACATGTGCCTTGTCATCCCTCAAAGTGGTTTTCACCCATCTGGACGTTTAATCTTGGTTAAATAAACCGTTTGAAATTCCTCCAGTGCTTTATGAACGGAAGCAGTTAAACCTCAATCTGTTTCTATTTCGGACAGCAGGATGCGGGAACATCGGGCTTGTAGAATGCCTGAATCTTGTTCAAAAGGCCAATAAAATCAAGAAAGAGACTTACCATCCATGGTTATTTTGGACAGCAGTGATAATGACCAATATCTTTTGTCATAAACCTAAATAGGTCTTTCTAACAAGCTCATCCTCGAACAAATCGGACGCTGTTCCTTCTGCAATCACTTTTCCCTTAGACATAATGTAGTTTCTATTAGATATGTCGAAGGCATAACTAACATCCTGTTCAACCAAGAGGATAGTGATCCCCATTCCATGGATGTTCTTTATGCGCGCAAATAAATCCTCTTTTATTAAAGGAGCAAGTCCGGTTGAGGGTTCATCAATTGATAAAAGTTTGGCTTCTGACATCAGTGCGCGGCCAATAGACAACATAGTGCGCTCTCCGCCAGATAAGGTTCCTGATACCTGTTTGTGCCTTTTTTCTAAAATAGGAAATAGGCTATAAACCTTCTCCAGGTTCTCATGTACAACCTTCTTATTTTTGCTCAAATAAGCACCAACTTCTATGTTCTCTCTGACAGTCATCTCCCGAAAGGGTCTCCCCCTCTCCGGGCAAAGGATCAACCCTCTTTTGCTTATTTCGTAAGCAGGTAATTTGATAATTTCCTCTCCATTAAATATCACACTTCCTTCAAAGGTTATCTCTCCAAGTGTCGTCCCCTTTAGCGTATCTATGTCCCATCTTATAAGCCCAGCTATAGCCCGAAGGCAACTGGTTTTCCCGGCACCATTCGGCCCTACCAGGCTAACTAATTCACAAATATCTACACAAAAACCCACGTCCTTTAATATGACAGCCCTGTCATAGATCAACGTCAAATTTTTCACTTCAAGGTACAAGTTACTTCAATCCCTTTCCGATGTAGGCTTTCTGCACATCCTTGTTCGCTACTATTTCCTCGGGGGTGCCAACGGCGATTATGCGACCAAAGTTGATTACGATCACCCGATCCAAAATTTTCATTAGATCGGATAATTTGTGTTCAACGATGACCATGGCCGGCCCCTCACTATGTAGCCTGCCGAACCGGCCTCCTTTATGCAGCCTTTTTAGAGATTTAGCAATGAGTGTTGTTTCAGCTGGGTTTAACCCGCCAAAGGGCTCATCGAGTAGAAGCATTTCAGGTTCGGTGGCGATTGCCCTGGCTAGCTCCAGACGCTTTAAATCCCCGTGGGAAAGGTGGGAAGCCAGTTCAAGAGCAAGGTCAGCAATCCCGCAAAACTCTAATGCATCCATTGCTCTTGCCTCCACTGTTTTTACCCAATCTCCCTTCCTTTTTGCTCTTGGTGACAGGGATGAAACCATAACATTAGCCAATACCGGCAAGTGACGGAATGGTTTTACAACCTGGAAGGTTGAAGCAATCCCAAAATTGACAATTTCCGATATTGGTCGATGAGTTATTTCTTTTCCCTTGAATCTTACAATTCCGGAAGTAGGCTTAAGAATACTGGTTATCAAGCGAATAATAGTTGTTTTTCCGGCACCATTCGGCCCTACTAAACCTACAATCTCATCCCGGTCAACGTAAAAACTCACGTCGTCGACTGCCCTCACCCCCCCAAAATCCTTCACCAGATTTTTAATCTCCAAGAAGTATTGAGCCATTTCACTCCATGGTTTCTCTTAATTCCCTACGCGAGACTTTACCAACATCCGTCTTGGAAATCTCACCTACGAATTCTATGATTTTAGGGATTTTGTAAGGCGTTAACTTATCCCTACAATACTCGATAATCTCTACTTCGGATAAGCTTCCCCGCATATCAGATTCCAACACCACAAAGGCTTTGACATTTTGCCCAACTGTAATGTCCTTTACCCCAATGACACAAACATCTTTTATCTTGGGATGGGACTTCAAAACCTCTTCTACTTCCCGTGCAAAAATTCGGAGGCCCTTGTACTTTATAAGATCCCTTTTTCTGTCATAGATGTAAAAAAAACCATCTTCATCCATCTTCCCCAAATCGCCAGTTCGCCACCACCTTATGCCGTCTATTATGGCCTCACAGTCCTTGGTAGCCTCTGGATTATTCCAGTAGCCCTTAGTGACGGTTGGACCACTCATAACTAATTCTCCTATTTCCCCAACGGGAACAAATCTATCTTCGTCGTCATCGACTATTGCCCCCGCATTATTGGGGTAAGGAATTCCGATAGAACCAAACCTTGCTCGCCCTATCGGGTTTCCAAAGTTTCCGGATGTGCATTCGGTCATTCCCCATCCTTCATGGAGACAAACCCCCCTTCGATTCTGCCAATCCTTGGCGGTAGAAATATTAAGCGCATCAGCGACAGAAATAACAATTTTGAGCTTCTTCCAATTGACTCTATTAGTTTTTTCATAATTCTTCAGAAGCTCATAAACTGCTGGGGCGCCGATAAAGTAAGTTACACCATATATGCGAACGGAATTTAGAATCTTATCGAGGTCAGGTGTGGTAAGTACTATCTGCTTATAACCCCTGAAAATTCCCGTTATGAGGGAAATAAGTACTCCGGCTCCATGATAGAAGGGCATGTAAGACACTATGATCTCCTTACCTTCATCGAAGGGCATGAAAGAATGGTATGATATCTCGCAAGCAATCAAGTTATAGTGTGTTGCAACAGATCCCTTTGGTGGCCCAGTTGTTCCACCAGTGTATTGTAATGTCACCGGATCATCAAAATCGATCTCAACTGTTGGTGGATTCGGTGGATATTTCATTATTAAGTCTTCTAATTTTAAGAAATCCTTTTTCCTAATTATAGCACGAGGCACTTCTGGCATTCTTTCGTAGACCCCCTTAAGCACTTTTCTTGCAACAAATTTCTTAAGAAATGGCAAGGATTCGGTGATGTTTACCAAAATTATATTTTTAAGCTTCAATCCTGTGTTCTCTACACTCTCGCAAAGCATATCGTGACAGATAATGGTCTCGGCTCCACTATCCATCAGCTGATGCCTGATTTCACTGGATACGTAAACCGGACTGATGGGCATAACGATGGCCCCTGTCTTAACTGCTCCATAAAAAGCTATGACGAATTCTGGAGAATTGAGCAGCAAGAGTGCTACTCTGTCCCCTTTTTTGACCCCTAGATGATTTAAGGCATTGGCAAATCTATCTACATCATCTTTCAACTTCTGATATGTTATTTTCTTCCCATAGAAGACCAAGGCAGTTTTGTTACTCCATTTTTCAACTGCTTCGTCAAAGGCTTCAATGATTGTTTTCTTAGGTATCTCAATCTGTGCAGGCACTCCATCGGGGTAAAACTTAAGCCAGGGCTTTTGACAATAAGCATGTTTCCATTCCATTTCGATCTTCCTTTCCTTACGACCAAATTTCTATCTTTCTAATCGCAATGGGGCGCCGCATGATCTACAATAATGGCGAGTAACTAAATTAATTATTTTACATCTTCGGCACTGAATTTCAATCTTGTGTCGGACCCAAACGCAAATTCCCTGAGGCATGAAGAGGAGGAAAAGGATCATTATGATAGCAAAAAGAACAAATCTAATCTGTTCACCAATCGGATGAAACCTCAAGAACTCCACAAATAGGTAGAGAATATAGACCCCAGTTACCGATCCGTATATGGTCCCCATTCCTCCCAAAATAGTCCATAATATGGCTTCAAACGAGAAGGTCATTTCCAAAACTGAAGGCCCAACAGTTCTCATAAAGTGTGCATAAATGCCACCAGCAACTCCGCCGAAAAACCCACTAATAGCAAAGGATAACAGCTTATATTTTGTGGTTTGAATTCCGGATGCTCGCGCAGCGATCTCGTCTTCACGAATAGCAGCAAGAATAACTCCTAGTCTGATAATCTTACTTCTCGCATCGGTGAGCTTCCACATTACCAAAACAGAAAAAATCATAATCAGGTTTATAATATAGTAGTCAATAATTCTGGAGTTCGAAAGAGGGCGTATACCGTAAAGACCTACTTCTCCCCCGGTAAGCTCATGAAAAAGTAAGATAAATCCACTAAGGATTACTGGGAATGATAGTGTCACTAAGCTTAAGTAAAAACCCCTTAACCGCAAGGCCGGTAAACCGGCCAACAACCCTAGCATCACAGCGGCTACGCTTCCGGCAGAAACTGCAAACCATGGGGGCAAGTTATGAAAATGTATACTAAGCAAACCGACAGTATAAGCAGAAGCACCAAAAAATAGGGCATGACCCAGGTTTACCTGACCCGTAAACCCTGCCAAAAGATCCCAGCTTGCAGCATAAATAGCAAAAATAGCCGCAAAGGTAAAAATGCGCAACACAATAGGTTCTTTCGTTATCAAGGGCAGTAACAATATCAAAATGAAGAAAACTAGCGCAATCACCCTTCCTGGGATATCCAGTATTTGCTCACGAAATACATGGTATAGCCAAAAAATATAGTTGGTCATAACCTTTCTTCTTCAAAAACTATTCCGAACAAACCCTCTGGCTTTACTATTAACACCACGATCATAACCCCCAGAGAAACGGCCCCCCGCAGAAAACTTCCTCCTGGAACCAAAGTGACAACGGCTACCTCTGTAAAAGCGAGTATAAAGGCTGCAATTACGCTCCCCCTTATACTTCCCAAACCACCTAGGACAGCCGCTGCAAGGACTATTATCAGCGAATGGACCCACATAAGAGGATGAACCATGAATATGGGGCTTACTACTGCGCAGGCGATTCCTGCCAGAGCTACCGATATTACCATTGTTAAAATGTATACCCGATCCACATTTATCCCCATAAGATTGGCTATTTCTCGGTCCTGGGCCACGGCCCTAATAGCATATCCCAGTTTGGTTTTTGATAATAATAACCCAACGCTGATAAGGGTAATTAGACAGATCCCAATTGCTATAAAATGCTGATATGTAACTCTAACCCCAGCTATTTCCAAAAACCCTGTGACAAAAGGCGGGATTCTGCGGTAATCTCCTCCAAAAATTAATAGGAACAGCTCCTGAAACAGAATTGCTAAAGCTACCGAGATAATCAATACCGTCACCTCGTGTTCCTTTACCCTAGCCAAACATACTTCGTATGAGATCATTCCCAGAAGACAAGTAATCAGAATAGCTACGATGATGGATGGGATAAGGTCAACACCAAGAATAGTGGCTAACACAAAAATAATGAAACCACAAATCATATAATAGGCTGTATAAGCAAGATTCAGAAGTTTGGCAACTCCAAAAACAAGGGAGAAACCAAGTGTCAGAACGGCGTATACGCCACCATACACCAAACCATTGATGATAATCAATTCGATCATAGCAATTTATCTCTTAATGGTTTCTTTAATCATTCAAAGAAGAACAAGGTTACCCCATCTTTGCCAATGTGAAAGTTCACTTCCCTGTCTTACCCTTCCAATATTCTACCATCCATGGAGGCAACTTATAATCGACGGTGCCTTTATATTTTACTCCGATCATACTTTTATCATCTAGTCCCCCCACTACATGGCGGCCATCAGGCCAAACAACCATCAGGCTCCCTTTTTGCCATTGGACGCCGACCTGGGTATCATATTCTGCTCCGAATACTTTGTCGTGCGGCCACTTATGACCACGAGGGTAAAAGGCTATTCTCCCTCTAGTCCCTATGGAATTGGTTTTTTCAAGTTCGCCTAGCACGGCCTCTGTTTCAAGAGTACCAGCTCGTTCAACAGCCTCTTTCAATATATAGACATTATCATAAGTTGATGAATGGTCCGTAGGATATTCCCCGGTTTCTCTCAAAAATTTGTCAAAAAAAGGTATCGTCTTATATGTCATTTCAGTACGACCTATATTGCAAAAACCTACCTCATACTCACACATCCCATTAGTGTCTTTCCAATGCCTCTTCCAGGGTAGTTCGTTATTATACCCAGCCGTGGCCGCTGGGATCCTAAGTTCACCCCACTGTTTGGAAAAAACAGTCGCAGAAGGTCCAGCCAAGAAGTGATAGATTATGTGAGCCCCCGAGGCTTTTATCGCAGTTAGCTCAGCAGACAGATCGTCAGCACGCATCGAAGTTCTCCATACGCCTGCAATTTCGGCCCCCATTTTAGGTAAAAGGGTGCGACCTATTTCTGGCATGACTTCACAAGCCTGTATTTTATCCAACAGAAAAGCTACCCGTGGTTTGGAAATACCCAGTTCCGTTCTTATCTTTTCCACTTCCATATCAATGAGGCTGAAAATGACACTCGAAAACATTGTCTCATTTGAATGTATGTTCCTAAAATAATATTTGTACCTATTATAATTCTTCGCCACTCGTTCAGTTAACATTTGAGTGCCTGCTCCGCCTATATATATTACCTTAGAGTCTGCTATCACTTCCTGCATTGCCAATACCGGCTCTGCGACATAACCGCCGGTCACAAAGTTCACTTTATCAAACGTTATGAGCTTTTCCATGGCATTCACTGCATCGGTAGTAGATTTTGTTTCATTAGAATCTGCCTTCACAAGCTCTATCTCATGCTTCACTCCCTTTACCACCACACCACCTGCCCCGTTGATCTCATCAGCTGCAATCTTGGCCCCCCACCATTCTTGCTGGCCAACCCCAAACTTCATCGGCCCTATAACCCCAATCTTAATTTTTTTCAAGGTGCTTACAGGCTGACTTGCATAAGCAAGTGTCGTCACAGTCGAAAATAGCAAAGATATTAGGATGACCTTGAACCAATCGTTTTTCTTGTTGTAGAAAGTTATCATTTGTCATTCCTCCTTTCTATGATAGGTGTGTTTCGACCAGTTGGAGGCCTTTTGCTTATATTGGGATCAATAATCTCTTTAATATGAGTACCAGCGCAAAAGCCTCGCAAGCACAATTCAGGATTACGGTTCTCGGCTCTTCATCCTTTCGATGGATTTGAAGGCTGAAAACAATCCATTATAGACATCTAAGTCCAGGGTGTCCATTTTTTTGGGGATTGTGGATCGTGCTATAAGCAATTACCTCCTGTTCCCTATACCTTGACAGCCTCTTTTAAGCCCAAGCCGACAAGTTTTTTCTCAGTAGGTATACCCCGCTCTATATCCCATTCCCTTTCCTCATAATAACTATTAAGCATGGCTTCGGCTTTTTCCTGTGTAACCTTTTCTCCCCCCGTGTAATCCATTGTCCACTTATCTTTACCTTGGAACTTTATAGGCTCATTGAGCCATCTCTCAGGGAATTTATCATCTTTCCTATCGAAACCTTCCCGAACGTTTATGACCTTCTGCAAGTTCCAAACTCTTTCACCAACTCTATCGAATTCCTCAGCGCTAAGCTTAATACCTGTAACTGCAGAATAAAATCCTGCCGCCACTACAGGGCTGTGTATCCGGCCAAAATAAAACCTAAAACATAAGCCGGCACAATTAAGAGCTGTATTATGGTTTTCAACATACGGAAGAAATCTAGCCAAATCACATCTTCCGTCTCGAAATATCCTCTTTTGGGCTGAGAGGGGAATCTTGTACATTCCTGCTAAAACGCGGATCATCATAGGAGGTATGCCAGGAACAACTGTGCTTGGAGAACGAACGAGAGAAAATGATTGCGCTCCCCTTGGAAGGGTCAGCAAGCCAAGGGTCTCAATACCTAGAGATGTCCGTCCATCAAGGGCAGGGACCAAACCCTTCACCTCTATTGCATACCTGCGCGCCTCTGGTACCTTTTCAAAAATAGCTGGTAAGCCATCACCTACCGTCTCCCAAAAACCTTTTCTCTTGGCAATACTCTCAAAGATCTTGCTTAAAGTTTTAAAATCAATTTTACTAAGGTCTATTCCCATTTGCTCAGCGGTCATCAGGCCATTCTTTTGAAGATCCATCAGTACGTCAATAATGGCTATCATGTCTATAACATCTATTCCATGTCGATTAAGTATATCCATCCCTTTTAGACCTTCAGCCATGGATAGACCATAGGGGATAGCAAACAGCAGAGGAGAATTTGGGGGGAGTGATTGTGGTGATTCCAAGCCTGCAAATTCTCCGCTTTTCACTTTGAGAATGCTCTTATCACAGGTTATGCACGACGGGGGAGCCCAGGGAATAGCTTCTATTTCCTTCATGTAAGCATCTATGCCATATTTGGCTACTGTATCGTCCCCCGGCGGTACTTCTCGCCGGTTATCTCTGTAAGTAAGGATGCCATTTCGATACCACGCTTCAGAAACACCCATCAGCCCGCATTTTACCCATACGTCACGATTGCGGTCGCTTAAAGCCCGGAACATCCCATGTTCCAAAAGTTCTTGAAAATGCTTTTTATCGCTTATACCTATGCCATGATGCCCAAAGCCTGTATCGCCACCAGCAATAATAGCCTTGAGCTTCTTAGCTCCCATTACTGCCCCAAACCCACCTCTCCCCAGAGTTGATATGGTATCGATCAGAGCCAGAGTCATTTTAACAAGATTTTCACCGGCCTGGCCTATGCAGATTGTACTGATATCTTGCCCATGTTTATTTCTCAATATATCTGTGGCCTCACGGATGTCTTTACCCCATAAATCCGAAGCATCGCATATTTTTACATCATCATCCAAAATGGCAAGATAAACTGGCCTCAAGGAGGCCCCGGTGATAACGACATTGTCATATCCCGCCCACTTCAGCTGAGGAGCAAAGCCGCAACCGGCTGCTGTCCCAATGGCTCCATTCAACGGAAATTTGGTCGTAAGGTTCACCTTTGTTGCTCCCGGCGTAGGTGTTCCACTAAGAGGACCAGCCCCGATTATGATGGCGTTCTTTGGACCGAGCGGGTCTATAGCCGGCTCCAATATATCATAGGCAAGCCTCGTATTTATGCCTTGGGCCCCGATATATTGTTTTGCCATCTCCATATCCAATGCTTCCGTCCGAATTGAGCCGGTTGAAAGATCGACATATAGGATCTTGCCGGCATAACCATTAAGCTTCATGATGACCTCCCCAACTTTCTAGCGCCATACAGACACACGCTCGTGCATAGCCCGCAGAATGTACAATCATTGCGCAAGGTAATCTTCTTGACCTTGCCCCCGTCTTTAATAACGCTACTCCTAGCTAGCAAAGGGTTAACGACTTGCTCGTATTCCAGCGAGCACGCCATTAAACACTGGAGACAACCCGTACATGACTCAGGATGAATCTCCATTTTCCGCTTTATTAAAGTTCTCTCTTTAACATTTTCTTTCGGTTTCATTTACTCGCCTCCACATAAGCTGGCATACGCAAAAGGGTTTCTCTACCTGCCTTGATAATACGCGTGAGCTCTACAAGCCGCATGCTCCCGGTTTGGGCGCTTGATATAGCCGCCGGGTCTTTCCGCACAGCTCCAAGATCACCTAAGGGTGCCGCTGATATTCCAGCTACTCCAAGTCCAAAACCTCCTGTCACGGGTATGTATTCCAAAAAGGCCGCAGTTTGGCATAAAACCTGCAACGTAGTCTCTACGCCGGCGTGAGTTACCCACGCCACTGCAGCACTAAGGACTGGCCTAAACCGATGCGTGCGCTGCATCCCAGGACCTCTTATCCCGTAATAGCGTCCTTCCCCGAATGCCCTGTGTCTGTCGAGATAACAAGCCATTAGCCAAGTCATTCGCATTAGATAGACAGGTGACGCCCAGACCAAAGCATCAGCCTCTACCAGCTTGGGAGCAATCTCATTAGTCCAGTCATCATTTATGGCGCATATCTTCTCCCTAGTCTGTTTCTCAAGACACCAATTGCAGTGAGTACACCCAGATGCTATCTTCTTGGAAGCAAGGTATATTACTTCCGTTTCTACATCATCTCCTTGCCTCCTACAATTTTCCATTATCATTTGGATCAAATACCCTGTATTTGTCTCTCCCTTTACAGGCGTGCCGCATATACCAAGAATCTTAATCGCCATACCTGCCTCCTTAGTCAAGCGCAAATATTTTAAGGATGTGTTCTGCAATACTTATGCCGTGGCTAAGAGCAGTAACCGAAAAGGTCTGCGGCGGCAAGAAAACTAAACAGTGAGATAGTAGGAATAAGTATGGATTTGTAAATATTTATTCTAAAAAGTAAAGAAAAGGAGATAGACTTCTCGCCATTCCATCCTCACATTCAAAACAGCTTTTCTCAATCCGATGTTTCTGATATCATCGGTATTGTATTTTTTTAATACAATACCGATTGACTTTTTATTGGTATTTTGCTACAAAAACAGAAGCTTGCAAATAAGTGAATCAATTTGTATACATGTATTGATTCTATGAAAAGTATGCAGGCCCTCAAAAGCTGCGATCCGTTTGGCATTAACATCAGATGGTTTTCAAAGATGTTGAGCCTTGCTCAAAATGGTTTCCGACTTACGATCTTCACGAACATGGAAAAAGACAATACAAGATTTTGCTGGCTGTAGTTAAACCAGAATCTCTCAATAGTGAGGTGCAAATCATGGAAAATCCACATTTTATCAAACAAGACCTGGTCGAAGTCGTCTTAGAATCAATTGGAGGATACAAGTTAACGCCTTTGCTCCTTGAGATGATCAGATTTCTGCTTAAGGGTATCTATGAAGGTTTAATTCTTTTTGACAAGGAAGGTAACATCGAATTTATGGATAAGTGTACAGAGAAATTTTTTGGCCTAAAACCTGGTGAAGCTAAAGGCCTTCATATTACACAGCTAGTGCCGAATACAAAACTGAGTGCGAAGTTTGGAGTCCCGTGTATAGGTAAAATTCAAGAAGTGAAAGGTCAAAAAAAAATTGTTTCAGAATTACCAATAAAAAAGGGAGGAGAGGTCGTAGGTGTCTTGGGCAAAGTGATCGTTCATGAACTCGAGGAGATTGAGAATCTAAATAAAGAAATACAAAATCTGAAGGTGAAAATAGACTACTACAAAGAAGGGGCTAAACTAATAAATTCATCTCACTATAATTTTGAGAATCTCTTAGGAATTAGTCCGAAATTTGTTAAAGTCAAACAACTCGCATTAAAGATAGCTCCAATGGAAGCTAATGTCTTATTAGAGGGAGAAAGTGGGACGGGAAAAGAATTGTTCGCCCACAGTATCCACAATCTGAGCAGGAGAAGAAACAGACCTTTCATCAGGGTGAATTGTCCTTCTATCCCTTTTGAGTTGGCCGAATCCGAACTTTTTGGTTATGAGAAAGGGGCATTCTCAGGGGCAAGGAACGAGGGGAAGCCTGGTAAATTTGAATTAAGTGAAGGCGGAACTATATTTTTGGACGAAATTGGATCTCTCCCGCTGAGCATTCAAGGCAAACTGTTAAGAGTATTACAGGAGAAGGAAATTGAGAGATTGGGGGGAAGAAATACAATCAAAGTGAATTTCCGTCTCATCGCAGCAACCAATGTAAGTTTGAGTGAATTAGTTGCCAGAGAGCGTTTCAGAGCCGACCTTTTTTACAGGTTAAACACGGTGCCAATCAAGATTCCCCCTTTGAGAGAAAGAAACGAAGATATACCTTTATTTGTTGATTATTTCTTGAAAGAAATAAATAAAAGTGTAACGACTAATGTATCCGATATATCTGACGAGGCTCTTCAAGTAATGATGAGTTACGGATGGCCTGGAAATGTAAGGGAGCTGGCGAATGTTTTGGAACAATCCGTTTTGAGCGTTGCGCAAGGCCATATAATAAAAGCAGAAAATCTGCCATCATTTATTTTTGAAAAAGATGATTATAACAACGAAGATGGCTTTGGTTTAAGAAGTATTTTACGAGAGACCGAAAGGCAAACTATTGAAAAAGTTCTAAGTCTTACCGGAGGCAACAAAAGGAGGGCAGCTAAATTATTGGGAATTCAAAGATGCGTTCTTTATCAAAAAATGAAAAAGTACCGTGTGGAAAGTTACCCACACCCTCAACTAGCTAAAGGTCATCCAATAAATGGTGAGCAGGCGAGATAGCGAGCTTGCTGCCTCATTAGTAACGATTTTGAGTCTCTAAGAGCCTGTCGGAGTACCTATGTTAATGCGAGGTGATTCGGAAAGCGACCTCACAGGATGCCCTACAATCAGCGATCGGAAGGCGGGGAAGGTGTTTTTGATCCCCCAAAAATGGGGGTCAAGCAGGTACTCCGACACACTTCTAGAAGGTTTTTATTTGGAGCTATCCATACAATATTTGCCATGATCATTATTGGAGGTATGGGCACGTATTGGTTTCTATTTGAGGTGCTGCATTCATGACTGTTATACCGGAGATATTAAGATAGGTTCCTTCCAAATTGGGTGAAACTATCCATATTTTTTCTCTATTTTTTCCCACAGCAAAGGGATAATATTGGGAGCCCTTATCCCTCTTTTCTTGATTTTTGAGCCGGATGGATTTTATGTCCGTCGGCAGAAGATAAAGATCTTCCTCTGTATTTGGCAGTGTATCTATTGAAGATGTTTCTCCTTCATTTTTTAGATCGAGAGGCCCTCATATTCCTAGATCTCA
>Ga0214473_10001705_pt1 | contig 28349 bp, 21 predicted proteins | sample RVTome_7_FD_203509 | JGI IMG/M metagenome (GOLD analysis project Ga0214473, IMG submission 203509) | Soil microbial communities from uranium-contaminated site in the Upper Colorado River Basin, Wyoming, United States - RVT98D197 | ecosystem: Environmental > Terrestrial > Soil > Contaminated >...
GACTGGTCCAAGCCGGCTTGCTCCAGCTTGCCCACCACCTGGCGGTTGTGGATGACCGGACCGAGCGCGACGATCTTGCCCGGCCCGTGATCCTGGACGGCGGCTTCGGCGATCTCAATCGCGTCCTCGACGCCGAAGCAGAACCCCTTCGCGCTGGCAACCTTGACCTGCATTCTCACTTGCCCGTGTCTGGGTTACGCATCCCCATCGCACCCGTAGTTGCGACCCCGTGAACGACCCGCGCTCCGGCGAAGATGATACAGTCCTGTCGACCCCCAGACCAGTGAGCGAATCGCGGCGTCAAGAAAACAGCGTCGGCTCTCCTGGGGAACCGTCGTTCATAGGCCCCGGGCAGGTCAGGCCGAGATGGCCGCAGGCCCGGCGGGTCGCCTGCCTCCCCTGCCGCGTACGGATGACAAAGCCGATCTGCAGCAAATACGGCTCGACCACGTCCTCCAACGTGTCACGCTCCTGGCCCATGGTGGCGGCGAGCGCCTCGATGCCGGCGGGGCCACCGCGGTAAACCTCGATCAGGGCACGCAGAAACGCCCGATCCAGTTCGTCCAGACCGAGGGCGTCGACCTGCTGGATCTCCAGGGCCTCGCGAACCACCGCCAGAGTGACGGCCCCGTCGCCGCGCACCTGGGCGAAGTCCCGAACCCGCCGCAGCAGCCGGTTGGCCACCCGCGGTGTGCCCCGACTGCGGGCGGCCACCTCGTCGAGGCCGTCCTCTGCCGCCTTGAGACGCAGCTTGGCCGCCGAGCGGTGGAGAATCGTGGACAGCTCCTGCGGGCTGTAAAAATCGAAATGATAGTGATGGCCGAAGCGGTCGCGCAGCGGGCCGCTCAACAGACCGGCGCGCGTGGTCGCCCCGATCAGCGTGAAGCGATGCAGAGCGAAGTTCACCACCCGCCCGCTCAGCCCGCCCTCGATGGTGAAGTCGATGCGAAAGTCCTCCAGGGCTGGGTAGAGAAACTCCTCCACAATCTTCGGCAGGCGGTGAATCTCGTCGATGAAGAGCACGTCGCCAGTCTCCAGGTTGGTCAGCAAGGCCATGAGGTCCGACTGCTTGACCAGGGAGGGGCCGGAGGTGATTCGGGGCGGCTTCCCGGTCATCTCTCGCGCCACCACCATGGCCAAGGTGGTCTTGCCGAGGCCCGGCGGGCCGTCGAGTAGCATGTGCTCCAACGGCTCGCCCCGCTTCTTCGCCGCCGACATGGCGATGTCGAGCTTCTCCAGCACGGGGCGCTGGCCGACCATCTCCCCGACGGACTGCGGGCGCAGGGCGACATCGACGACCTCGTCGCCGGGGCGTGGTCCGCCGGAGATGAGACGGTCTCGTGCCATGGTCAAGTCACGACTTCGACGGTACCCGCAGCGGCGCACCGGCCTTATCCCGCCCTAAGCGGCCACCGTCGCCGCCTACCGAGCCTGCCGCGGAGTCGGCGCCGTCAACCCGCCGCCCCGGTCTTGACGCGATAGGCGGCGCGAACCCACTCGTCGGCCGATTGCTCCTCCGGATGCAACTGGATCGCGCGGCCGAGCCAGCGCTCCGCGTCGGCCCGGCCGTCACCCCACGCCACCAGGACCTCCAGGGCGTCGCGCTGGCCTGGGGTGAGCTGGTCCCCCTCCGCCGTGGCGGACGTACCCGGCGCCGCCAGATCGGCCATCTTCCCCTTCAGCGCCGCCACGATCAGTTCGGCGGCGCGCTTGCCAATGCCGGGCAGGCGGGCCAGGGCCTCAACGTCGTCGGACTCGATCCAGGTGGCCACGCGGCGTACCGGCTCGGCCAACGCCTTGAGCGCCTTGCGCGGCCCGATACCTTTGACGCTGATGAAGCGTCCGAAGAACAATCGATCCTCGGGATGCAGAAACCCGAGCATGCGCGGGGCCAAGTGCCCGGACGCCTTACTTCCTTCATAAAACTCCAGCGTGTACAGGGTAACGAGTTTCCCACGGCAGGCGGCGAGCTCGCCCAACGCGTACCGCGGCACCTGCACCTCGCGGGCGACGCCGTCGCGGTCGATGACCACGGAGTCCGGAGTCACCTCGATCACGGTTCCACTGAGCCGCACAATCACAGGGACAGCTCCGCCCGGGAAAGCCTGGCGAGATCTGCGGCACAGCACAGGGCGATGGCCAACGCATCCGCGACGTCGGGCGGCTCGGGCAGCCGGGCCAGTCCCAGCGTCACCTGCACAGCGCGCTGCACCTGTCCCTTGGTCGCCCTGCCGTTGCCGGTCAGATAGCGCTTGATCTGTGTAGCGGCATAGCTGCGCACTTCGACGCCGCTCTTCCCGGCCGCCAAGAGAATCACACCGCGGGCGTGCCCCATGAGTATGGCGGTCCGGGGGTGCTGGTAGTGGGAGTAAAGCTCCTCGACGGCCACCACCGCAGGGCGGTGCTCCTCGAGTACGGAGCGCACGTCGCGTTCCAGCGCCACCAGGCGCTGCGCCAGCGGCTCGCGATCATCGAACCGGCAGGCCCCGGCGTCGACGACGGTTCTGCCGCCAGCGGCGCAGTCCAGCACCGCGTAGCCGGTGGTGCCCAGGCCGGGATCGATCCCACACACCACCGCATCCATACGGTTCTCACCATTCCGTTCCAGGGCACCGGGCGCACCGTCGTTTCGCTGGCGGACAAGCGTGCTTCCAAGGCGCCGGCTAGGGTCAAGCTTCGACTGGGGTCTGTCAAGCGCGCCCCGGCAGGCAGCAGGTCGGATTGATCGCACAGGGGCGTCCGGTGAGACACGCGGAGATCACTTCCGCGGTTGCCGGGGCGAGCGTCAATCCGGTGCGGTAGTGACCCGTTGCGGCGAAGAGGCCCCGGTATCCCGGCACCGGGCCGATATACGGCCGATGGTCCGGCGTTCCCGGGCGAAGCCCGGACCAGGTTGCAACCACGGGCGCGGAAGCCAGCGACGGCACCAGTGCCAGCGCGCTGCTCAGCAGATAGGACACACCCTGGGCGGTGTTCCGCCGCTGAAATCCCGCTTCCGGCTCCTCCGTGGCCCCGACAAGAACGTGTCCGTCGCGCCGCGGCACAATGTAAATCTTGCCGCACGACACCACCGGCCGGAACGGTCGCTGATCGAGCTTCAGCAGGACCATCTGTCCGCGCACGGGATGGACGGGCATGAGCGTTGCCAGGCGCTGATCAAGCAGGGAAGACCATGCCCCGGCACAAAGGACCACCGTCGCGCTCTTCAGTTCGCCGGCATCCGTAAGGACGCCCCCGATACACCCCTGCGGTGATGTTCGCAGCGATCGCACGATGGTGTTTTCGCGGAGGACGACGCCGGCGTTGAGACAGGCCCCCCGCAGGGCCCGAAGCAGCCGCGGGTTGCGGACCTGGGCGGTGCGCCGGCACCGCAGCCCGCCCAGAACTTCCCGCGTGACGTAGGGCTCGAGATTCAACAACTGCGCGGGAGAGAGAAACTCGTACCCAGACGAATCGCTCTCGCCTTCGTGCGCGTCCGCGCGAGCAATGGACCGTGCGGCGGAAACGGCCTCCTGGTCGACCAGGACTTCCAACTCTCCACATCGTTCAAACTCGGGGTCGACTCCGGTTTCGGCCAGGAGGTCGGCGCAAAATGTGGGATAGAGCTCAAGGCTGCGTTCGCTCAGTTGGAAGATGGGGTCGCGGCGGCGCGGATCGAGCGGTGACAGGACGCCCGCACCTGCCCAGGATGCCTCCGTACCGCAGGCGGAACGTTCCACGAGCGTAACGGACCACCCCTCCCCCGCCAGCCGACGCGCGAGGGTCAGGCCGACAACCCCACCGCCGACTAAGACACAGTCCCGCGATTCCGGCAAGGGTCCTGCACCCCTGTACTACACGTGCCCCCGACCATGATGGTTTCCGGAGGGAGGACTCGATGGGGCATCAAAGACCAGGCCCACGTTACCCAAGGCTCCGCGGTGCCCTGGTCGGGACGCTGCCGCGGACACGGCCGTGCGGCCGAATGTCAGGCTGCGACGGAGCCCTAGCCGTTGAGCGCCGTCACCACCGTCTTGACCTCGGTGTAGTTGGCCAGAGCATACTCGCCGAGCTCGCGGCCGATCCCGCTCATCTTGAAGCCGCCGAAGGGCACGGCCGGGTCGAACACGTCGTAACAGTTGATCCACACGGTTCCAGCGCGGAGCTCCGCGGCGAGGCGGTTGGCCTTGTTGAGGTCGCGGGTCCACACCGCGGCGGCCAGCCCGTACATGCTGCGATTGCCGCGGCGGATCACGTCGTCCACGTCGCTGAACCTCATCACCGACAGGACCGGCCCGAAGATCTCCTCCTGGGCGATGGTCATGTCGTCCTTGACCTGGTCGAAGATGGTCGGCTGGATGAAGTAGCCGGCGCGATCGAGCTTGTCGCCGCCGGTGACGCAGCGGGCCCCCTCCTTCTTGCCCGCGTCGATGTACCGGAGAACGGTCTGAAACTGCTCCTCCGAGACCTGGGGCCCCTGGGTGGTCTTGATGTCGAAGGGGTCGCCGAGCACCTGTCGGCCGGCCAGATCGGTGACCGCCGTCAGGACCCGATCGTACGCCGACGCCTCCACGTACAAGCGGGAGCCGGCGCAGCAGCACTGCCCCATGTTGAAGAACAACGCGTTGTAGGCCAGCCGCGCGGCCTGATCCAGGTCGGCGTCGGCGAAGATGATGTTGGGGCTCTTGCCCCCGAGCTCGAGGGTCACCCGCTTGAGGTTGGCCTCCGCGGCGCCCCTCATGATGCTCTTGCCCACCTCGGTGCTGCCGGTGAAGGCGATCTTGTCCACGTCAGGATGTGCCACGAGCGCGGCACCGGCCGTCGGCCCGTAGCCCGGCACGACGTTGACCACGCCGTTGGGGAAGCCCACCTCCGCGGCCAGCTCGGCGATGCGCAGGGCGGTGAGCGGGGTCTGCTCGGCCGGCTTGAGCACCACGGTGCAGCCCATGGCCAGGGCCGGCCCCCACTTCCACGCCTGCATCAGAGCGGGGAAGTTCCAGGGGATGACTTGGCCGACCACCCCCACCGGCTCGTGCCGGGTGTAGGCCTGGAAGGGACCGTTTACGGGGATGGTCTTGCCATGGACCTTGTCCGCCCAACCCGCGTAGTAGCGGTACACCGCGATCGTGCCCGGGAGGTCGACGGCACGCGAGTCGGTGATCGGCTTGCCATTGTCGAGCGTCTCGAGGGCGGCAAGCTCCTCGGCGTGGTCTTCGATGGAATCTGCCAGGCGGTACAGCAACCGGCCGCGTTGGGACGCGGCCATCCGCTGCCAGCTCCGCGATTCGAAGGCCTTCCTTGCCGCCTTTACCGCCCGGTCGATGTCGGGTCGGTCGCCCTCGGCCACTCGGCAAATGACGTCTCCGGTGGCGGGGTTGATGGTCTCGAAGGTTTTTCCGGACAAGCTGTCAACCCACTGGCCATCAATAAACATTTTGCGGTCGGCGATCTTCGGCCGTGCGACGGTTGTAGAGGTCATTTCGTCTGTTTCCTTTCGAGATGGAAGTGCCGTACCGCGTCGGCCGGACGATCTTCAGAAAGCGTCTGCGGCACCGGGCCGGAAGCGCCTCCGCACTCGTCCGTCCAGGATGACTCCAAGCCCTACCAAAACGAAGACTACACCATGGCCGACGCATGAGCAATCGGCGACGACCCGGAATGGATCCGCAGCGACGGCCGCCTTGGATCGTTGCCAAACGGACGCTCGAGTGGGTGAAACAGCGGGAGCGCTTTCAGGCCGACCAGTGTAATCGGTGCACCCTTCGGCAGTTCGTCGAGGATGCATGCAAGCAGCACAACTGCCCCAGCGGCCGGTCAACCCAGAGCGTGGTCAACGCGGCCCTGGCGGAACTGTGGAGTTCCATGCGCCGGGTCGATCGGCCGACGTATAAAGTGTTATTGCATATTAGCGTGCGAATCGAAAACGATGACTTGACCGGGTGGGCACGGACGCCACAAGGGCCTCGCTGAATCCGCGCCAGCGCTGGCGCCGACTTGTCATCGCGCGAAACATGTGGTACAAACTGGTTCAGGCTCGCGGGCTGCTTATCGGGCCTCGGTCCGCGAGCCATGGAGGACGCGTCGTTGAGAAACGACTGAGATGGGGCTCGGCCGAACGGTGACAAGCTGCGGTTGCTTGGGCCACGTGTCTCAAGAAGCTAAGGAGCGAGCAATGCGAAGAGTGTTGATTCTGGCGGCGGCAGGGATGTGGTTGGTTTCGATGGCCGCGACCGTCTTTGCGGAGGATACGCGGGACCCCAAGGCCCGGGCGGGGACGGGCCCGACGATGACCGTCGTCGCCGACAAGCGGGCCATCGTTCCCGGTGCCGAGGTGACGGTGGACGTGTTTATCAGCAACGTGACCGACATGAGCGTCTATCAAACTGCGATGAAGGTCACCGGCGGCGAGACCGGTGAGGTGACCATCAAGGACATCAAGATCGACACCAAGCGGAGCGATTACGTTTTTGGCGAGGCTCAGGTCATCAAGGCGGAAGCCCTGCACAGCGGCCAGATGGGCGCCATGCAGATGACTGGGGCGGTCGATGTCAGCCGGCCGGCGTACCTGGGAACCTACACGTTGCAGGCCTCGCTCAGCGCGAAGGGCACCTTCGAAATCGGGCTGGAGGTCGGGAATTCCACGTTCCTGCGGAACTCCGGCGGAACGGCGATCGCCTTCCGTCCGGGTAAGGCCGCGGCCGTGGCCGTCGGCGCCGTGACCGTCGACCGGATCGACGACTCGACCAAGTAAGCCGTTCGCGAGGTCTTCGTGCAGGTCTAGCCGGAGGCCGGCGCCGGTCGGGCCGCGCGTCGCTTAGATCCAGGCCGCGTCTGCGCGGCCTTTTTTTGTACTCTAACCCACTTCCCGGCGCTGAAAGGCTACAATGGCGATTCCGAGGATCCCGGTCACGAGCAGCGCCGCATACGCCGTAACGAAGCCGATATAGGCCGCGGTAAGGGTCGTCTTCTCCGTGCCGGCGTAGAGACCGTCGATGACCCAGAACGGGCCCATGTTGGGGAACGTGCGGTAGGCGAAGGCGGCCAGCGCGGACGTGTCCTCGTGCTGTCCGAACGCGTAATCGGAGATGATCCCCAGCCCCAGTGCGGCCGAGGAGATCACCAGGGTCATAAGCTGCCCGAACCGGGTGGACGCGGCCAGCGCCACCGTTGCAGTCACGATGACCATGAGCAGCACCAGGTAGGCCGCAAGAATGACCTGTCCGCCGACGAAGTTGGACGCAAAGGGAATGACCTCCCAGCGCTCGTCGAGCTTGGCCACCAGCAGGACGCTCACCGTCAGCATGGGGGTGACCAGGGCCAGCCAGCACGTCGGAAAGTCCCGCCCGTACAAGTAGTTGCAGAAGCCCGCGATCAGGAATGATAGCGCCAGGCTCCCCACCCCGAAGGTCAGGACCGGCGCATCCCACGGGTCCGTCGTCCGTTGCAGCACACCGTGCCGCTGGGCCAGCACGAAAACCAGAAAACACAAGTAGTACGCCAGAACGATCGCCGCCATCAGGCCTGCGAACTTGCCCAGAATGAACAGGGGGCGATTCACCGGCTTGGAAATCACCATCAGCACGGTTTTGTTCTCGATTTCTCGGGCGAGGACCCCCGCGGCGCTGAAGGCGGCCAAGAACAATCCGCTCAGCAGCAGCGTAGAGAGCCCCAGATTGAGCAGCAGCTTGTCGTCGTCCTCCAGGGTGAAGCCGGCGAGGGACACATTCAGGACGAGCAACGCGGCTGTCGCGAGCAGGATCACCCCGTAGATCGGCTGCCGGACGGTCTCGATGAACGTGGTCAGGGCGATCGTGTAGAGCCGATGCAGCATTCGCTATTCGTTCACCAACTTGCCGTCCGCTCGTGGCGCGGGGCAGAGCCCGAAGCGCCGGGCCGCCGTACGCGGCGGTCGTGTTGGCACGGGGATTCACTTATTGTAAGCTGCCGCTCCTTACCGGCAACCGGCACTGAACGGCACCTTGTGCCAAGAATGGCTACGTCGGCCTCAGCGTGCCGGTTCGCCTTTGCTACGGAAACTCGATCGGACCAGGCGGCATGACCGAATCCTTCACCAATCCGGCGACGGATCGCCGCCCACAGCACGTCGCCGTGTTCGGCCTGGTCCTTCAGTTGATCAGTTTCGTCACGCTTCTGGGGATCTCCATCTGGTCGCAATCGGACGCAATGGCGCCGGTGGCCAGGTTCATGGTCATCGGCCTGCCGATCTGGTTCGTGCTCGTGTTGCTGTACTCGCAGATGCACCGGGTCAACGCCGAGGCCCTGGAAACCGCCGAACTGAAACGGGCCCAGGCTGAAAGTGGTAGCGAGGCGATCTTCGAGCTGGACGACGAAGCGCTGCTGATCGAACGGAACCGGCTCCGCTGGTTGGTGCGATGGATGCTCCCGTCGGTGACGGTGGTGGTCGCGATCGTGCTGTTCGGCGGGCATTTCGTGGGTTGGGGCTACTCCCTGGACTCCGCTTTCAAACCGGGGGGTGTACGCCGCGCCCAGGAACCCATCCTGATGATGTGGTTCGTCGTGGGGGTGGGCTTTCTCTCGTTCCTGTACGCCCGCTACGCGTTGGCGCTGTCGCGGCTGCCTCAATGGCAATTGCTCCGCGCCGGGGCGACATGCATGGCCGGCAACGCCTTCGCGTGCCTGGGGTTGGTCATCGCCCTGATGGCCGGTTCCACCATCGGCTGGGTCGAGCCGCTGTTCGCGTACCTGATGCGGATCGTCCTTCTGATGCTGGGGGTCGAGTTCACGGTCAACTTCGTGCTGGACTTTTACCGCCCGCGCACCGAGCCGGGCATCCCCCGCCCCTCGTTCGACTCCCGCCTGCTGGGCCTGGTGAGCGACCCTGGGGGCATCGCCAAGTCAATCGCGGACGCGGTCAATTACCAGTTCGGGTTCGAGGTCAGCTCCACCTGGTTCTACCAGCTCCTGCAACGATGGCTGTTCCCCATTATGGTGTTCACACTCGTGGTGGTACTGCTGCTGAGCTGCGTCGTCATCGTGGACGCTGACGAACAAGTGATGGTGGAACGGTTCGGCCGGCACGTCAGCGATCCCCCACAGATTCTCGGTCCGGGCTTCCACCTCAAATGGCCTTATCCCGTCGACATCGCCTACCGGGCTCCGGTCAAGCGAATCAGCGAGCTGGTCATTGGCGAGGCCACCGGGGAGGAGCAGGACGCACAGCAACCGATCATCTGGACCGAGGCCCACGAGTATATTCCCGAACTGATGCTGCTCGTGGCATCGCCGACCTTGGTCGACCTGTCCCTCGGCGAGCTCGGGGGGCCGCAGCGGCGGGGTAAGGCCGAAAGCGTGGCGGTGAGTCTGCTGATGGTATCGGTCCCGATCGAATACCGCATCAAGGACGTGAACGACTACCTGTACCGGTACGACGACCCTGTCAAGCTGACGGAAGAGGTCGCCTATCAGTACCTTTCGAACTTCGCGGCCAGCGTGGATATTGACGAGCTGATGGGCCCCGGGCGGGAGCGTTTCAACGCCCAGCTTCGGGAGCACATCCAGCAGCGGCTCGACGATCTCCGAGTCGGGATCGAGATCGTCTTCGCGGGGATTCGTGGGGCACATCCGCCGGCGAAGAACAAGGTCGCCGACGCGTTTCAGTCCGTGGTCTCGGCCCAGACCCACATGGCCGCGACCATCAACGCGGCCGGCGGCGAGGCCCAGAAGATCCTCACCGCGGTGGCCGGCACGGAGACGCGGGCCCTGGGGCTCGACGAAGCCATCCGCCGGCGGGACGCGCTGCAATCCGAGAGTCCACCGGACGAAAACGCGCTGGCGGAAGCGGAACAGCAGGTCCAGCGCTTGCTCCTGGGCGACCCGACTGCCGGCATTACCCCGCTCAGCGGTGAGGCGGCCGCCATCATCGCTGCGGCTCGAGCCGATGCGAGTGAGCTGATCAGCGACGCGGCCGGCAAGGCCCGGGCGTTCGCCAGCGAGGTCGTCGCCTGGACGACCGCTCGGGAGCTGTACAAACAGCGGAAGTGGCTCGAGGTGTTCGAGAACCTCGACCACATTCGCAAGTACCTGATCGTGGGCGACCCCGACAACGTCATCATCGAGTATCTGACGGCCGAAGAGGGCGGTCTGGACCGCGTGCTCAGCGAGGGCCTGGAAGGGAAGGACAAGTAGCGGCTCGGGGGGCGCCGACGAGGCGAGCGAAGACAGGTAGACCCATGAAGAATTTCGGCACCATCCTGGCCGCGGTATTCCTGGCGTTCGTGCTGTTGCTCTACATGTGCACGTTCCAGGTGCGCTTCACCGAGGTCGCGATACGAAAGACCTGGGGAACACCGGGGGATGCCCTGCGGGAGCCGGGGCTGAAGTTCAAATGGCCCAGCCCGATCCAGACCGTGGTGGTCTATGACAAACGCATCCGGATCCTGGAAGACCGGACCGAAGAGACCCGTACGGTCGACGGCAAAAACCTGCTGCTGACCACCTTCACCCTTTGGCGCATCGCCGACCCCTCGAGATTCCACACCAACTTTCCGGAAGGGGTGGAAGACGGGGAGAAGAAGCTCCGCACCACCATCGTGACCAACAAGCAGGCGGTGGTAGGCCAGCGGGAGTTCAGCGAGTTCGTCTCCACCGACCCGGAGAAGCGGCGTATTCGGGAGGTCGAGCAGGAGTTACTGGCCACCATCCGCAAGGACGCCCTGACGGAGTACGGCATCGAGGTCGTGGACTTCGGCATCAAGAAGCTCGGCTTGCCGGAGTCGGTGACCACGGCAATCTTCGACAGCATGAAGTCTCACGAGGAGGCCAAGGCGGCCCGGTACACCGCCGAGGGAGAAGCGCGAGCCAGCGACATCGTCGCCACCGCCAAGGCGGCCCGTGATCGAATCATGGCCGCGGCCCAGCAGGAGGCCGACGAGATCGTCGCCGAGGCGCAGGAATTGGTCGGCGAGTACTACAAGGAGTTCATGGAGTATCCTGAGTTGCGCATGTTCCTCGACAGACTCGACAGTATTGCCAGAGGGTTGCAGAAGCGCGCTACGATCATCTTCGACACGTCGGAGACGCCCTGGAACCTGTTCAATCCGGAGGCTCGGCAGCATTTCCGAGGTCAGCTTCAGGCGGAGGGCGTCGCGGTCCCACCGGCCACCCCGGCCGGCGAGACCGCGAAGAGCCCCATGGCGGACTAAAGCGTCATGCAGCAACCAGGCGACACTCACGAGCATCGCAACCTGGAAGGGATCGAGCAGCCGCTGGATGCCGCAAACCAGTCGCTGTCCGACGCCCTCCGAGCCAGCTTCCGCATTCTCAAGGGCATCATGATGGTGCTGGTGGTGCTCTATCTGTTCTCCAACGTCCGCCGGGTGGACAGCCACGAGCAGGCCCTGCAACTGCGCCTCGGACGACTGCTGCCCCGAGTGCATGAGCCGGGGCTGGTCTCCGCCCTCCCCTTCCCCATCGACGAGATCGTCCCGTTGCCGACCAAGCGGAGCAACGATGTCCTGGTGGAGAGCCAGACCTTCCGGCGGACCAAGGACGAGGTGGGCCGGCCGCTGTCGTTCATCTCCCGGGGCGGCGAGGGACTTCATCCGGCATACGACGGGGCCCTGCTCACCGCCGACGCTGGGCTGGTGCACGTGAAGTGGAAGGTCGTCTACAAGATCGACGATGTAAGCCAGTACGTCTCCGAGATCGCCGGAGACGAGGTGGAGGCCGCGGAGGCGCTCATCAAGAGGTATGTCGAGTCCGTGGCCATCGAGGTCGCCACGGAGCTAACCGCGGAGGAGATCATCCGCACGCGGGTCGACTACGTGCAAACGGAACTGAAACGGCGGATCAACGACCGTCTCCGGGCCATCAACAGCGGCGTTGCCGTCACGCTGGTGGAAATGAACGAGCCTACGCCGCCGATCCAGGTCCGCGACGCGTTCGACCGGACGCAGCGCGCCGAGAACGCCAAGCAGCGCAGTATCCGCGAGGCGGAGCAGGAGCGGACCCGCATCCTGAGCAAGGCCGCCGGAGCGGCCCATGAGACCCTGATCCGCCACCTGGACGACATCGCCCGGGGCAAGGCGCTGAAGCAGCCCACCGCCGAGGTGGAAGCGGAACTCCGCCGGATGCTGCGCACCGAGGTGGAGGGCGACGCGGGGAAGTTGATGAAAGACGCCAGCGCGTATCGAACCGTGGCGGTCAGCGGCATCGAGAGCGACGTCCGCCTCTACCGTCGGCTGCTCCCGGAGTACGTGCGCAACCCGGAACTGCTCATCGCCCGCCTTTGGGAGCAGACCCGCCAGGCGATTCTGGACAACCCCGGCGTCACCAAGTTCTACCGTCCGCCGGGATCACAACTTCGTCTGCATGTTCCGCTCGACCCGGAACAGACCCGGGCGGAGGAAGAGCAGCGACTGCAAGCGCAGGAGTTCGACATCAGCAAACTCCGGCCGAGACGGCACGTGCCGATCGGCCCGGAGGAAGAGTAGGCGGCCGCCGGCCGCCCGGGACGTCGCCGTTCCCGGCCAACGAGCGAGCATGCTCCATGACGGAACGGACCCCACCCGTCGTTGTGACCGCGGGCCTAGGCAAGACCTTCAAGGATTTCTGGCGGCGCCCCCGCGTGACCGCGGTGAAGGACCTCAACCTGGAGATCCGGCCGGGGGAAGTCTTCGGACTGCTCGGTCCCAACGGCTCGGGCAAGACCACGACGATCAAGATGCTCCTGGGGCTGCTCTATCCCACCCGTGGGCGCATCTCCGTATTCGGCAAGGCCCCGACCGACGTTTCGGTCAAGGCACGCATCGGTTTCCTGCCGGAGGAATCGTATCTCTACCGATTCCTGGTCGCCCACGAGACGCTGGACTACTTCGGACGGCTGTTCCGGCTGCCGGCGCGCGTCCGCAAGGACCGCACGGAGCGACTCCTCGATATGGTGGGCCTGCGTCATGAAGCGAAACGACCGATCGGGGAATACAGCAAGGGCATGGCCCGGCGGATCGGACTGGCCCAGGCCCTCATCAACGACCCGGAGTTTCTGATCCTCGACGAGCCCACCTCGGGCCTCGATCCCATCGGGGCCCGTCAGATCAAGGACCTGATCCGGGCCTTGGGGGACAAGGGAAAGACCATTCTCCTGTCGAGCCACGTGCTTTCGGACGTGGAAGACGTCTGCGACCGGGTGACCATTCTATACGGCGGACAGCAGCAGGCCGCCGGGGACATCGGCGAGCTGCTCCGCAAGACCGATTTCACTCAGATCACCACGCCGGCGCTATCCGCAGATACCATCGACCAACTCCGAGATCTGATTCGCCGACTGGAGCATAAGGACATCATCACCGTCTCCAACCCGCGGGTGCGGCTCGAGGAGTTTTTCCTACGTATCGTCGAACAGGCCCAGGCGGCCAACATCGGGACGTCCGGTGTGCGCGGCGCAGGGGCCGTGCCGGAGTTCCTCAGCCAGCCCACGAAGACGACCAGCGAAGAGGTCGTCGAATCCCTGGTCGCCGCGGCCACTAAGCCGCCGGCACCGCGCGAGCGGACGGCAACACCGCTCGCGGAGCCCCGGCCCACCCCATCCGCCGAGGTCTTGAAGGAGCTGCTCTCCCCTCCGCCGTCGCCACCGGGTGCGGAGCCGTCGGGCCGGCCGCCTCGCGACTTGCGCGGGGATCGAGCCCCGCCACGGGCGGCGCGAAAGGGCGACGAGCGGGTGATCCAGTCGCTGATCGAAGGGGTGGAGGCGAAGGACGAGCCCGCCGCCGAGGAGTTGCCGTGAGCAAAACCTGGGCCGTCGCCCGCCACATGATCGCGGAAGGGCTGCGGATGAAGATCGCCGTGGTCTTCCTCGTGCTCCTGGGCACAGTCGTGCTGAGCCTGCCCTTTTCCATCTCGGGGGACAGCTCGCTGACCGGCGCCGTGCAGAGCTTCATGAGCTATGCCCTGACCGCGACCGCGGTGCTGTTGGGGATGCTCTCCATCTTCCTCTCCCGCTCGCTCTCGGACGAACTGGTCCACCGGCAGGCGTTCCTGGTGCTGAGCAAGCCGATCCCGCGCTGGCAGTTCGTGCTCGGCAAGTGGCTGGGCATCACCCTGCTCAATGCGGCGTTCCTCGCGTTTACGGGGCTGGCGGTGTACGGCATGGTGCGCTACCTGATCCACACGCACCCGCCGATCGACGACCACTTCGACAAGCAGGAGCTGAACAACGAGGTGCTCGTGGCCCGACACGCCATCCGGGCGACGCTGCCCGATTTTCGCAAGCCGGCGGAGGCCGAATTCGAGCGCAACGTCGAGGAGGGACGGTACGTCGACGTGCCCGATTTCGACGCGGAAGCGGAGAAGCAGCGGCTGGCCAAAAAACACGAGGCCCGGTGGCGAGTGATCGGCCCGCTGGAATCACGCCAGCTCCTGTTTGAGAACGTGCTCTGCGACCGCTCGCCGCAGAACACCGTCCAGATCCGCTACAAAGCGGAGGTGACCAACTATCCTCCGGACGAGATCCTCCGGGCCGCCTGGCGGTTCGGCGACCCCGCCAAGGGCACGCCGATCGGGGACGTGCCGATCCGGCACGTGGTCGGACGGTTTCACACCATTCGCATCCCGGCCAACCTGGTGGCCGAGGACCGCACGCTGGCGGCCCAGATCTTCAACGAGAACCCCTTCGACGGCGAACCGCAGTTTAAGAACATCCTGGAGCTGCGCAGCTCCGCCGAGGTCGAGGTCCTCTTTGTGGTCGGCACGTTCGAGTGGAACTTCGTGCGGCTGGCAGCGCTGATGATGTGCAAGCTGGTGTTCCTCGCCGGTGTGGCCATTCTGGCGACCACGGTGTTCTCCTACCCGGTGGCGTGCCTCTGCTCCTTCACGGTCTACATCCTCTCGGCGGCCCGGTCGTTCCTGCAGGAGGCATTCGCCTCGGCTCCGGCTTCCGGGGCCTGGACGTTGGATTCCGCCAAGGAGTTCCTTGCTCAGCTCATCCTGTTCGTGTTGCGGTTGATCTACTGGGTGCTGCCCGACTTCGGGCGGTACGACGCCGTCGAGGACTTCATCAACGGGCGCAACGTGAGTCTGGTGTGGGTGCTGCAGGGCGTGTCGGAGGTAGGCCTGCTCAAGACGGCGGTCGTGCTGGGGCTGGCGATGCTGCTGTTCCACCGGCGCGAGATCGCGGAGATCTCGGTGTAAGCTTCCGGACAAGGCGCGGTCCCTGGGAAAGACACGATGTCGCAGGTACTGACCTCAACCCTGCCGGAGCACCTTTCGGCCCGGCGGACGGCACGGCGCCGGGAATGGGGCGTGCAGTTGGCCGCCGGCCTGCTGGCGGTGAGCTGCTTCCTGTCGGCCGGGCTGCTGATCGGGCCGATGAACGTTATCCGCAAGGAGCGGCAGCTCGTCATCGACCCCGAGTCGATCAAAGGTCTGCCGCCGGGCATCTCCCTGCTGGGCAAGCTGGGCACGTTCCGGGCCCTGGCCATCGACTGGGCCTCGATCCGGGCCTCGCGTCTGAAGGACGAGGGGAAGACGTACGAGGCCCTCGAACTGCACAAGACGATCTGCAAGCTGGCTCCGCGGTTCCCGACGGTATGGGTCAACGCAGCCTGGAACATGGCCTACAACATCTCCGTGCTGAAATACACGCCGGAGCAGCGCTGGCAGTGGGTGAACAACGGGATCAAGATTCTCCGCGACGAGGGGATCCAGTACAACCCCAGGTCCGTCTCCCTCTACAAGGAGCTGGCCTGGATCTATTGGCACAAGATCGGGGACATCATTGACGACGAGCACCGCAACTACAAACGGGCCCTGGCGGTGGAGATGGAGCAAGTGCTCGGGGCTCCGATCGTCGTGGTTCGCGATGGGGAGTACCTCGACTGGTTCCGCAAAATCGTCGACGCTCCGCGAGACCTGGAGGCGTTCCTGCAGCAGAATTCCGAAGCGGCCAAGTTCGCGGCGCGTCTGGGCCAGGTCGATCTGGCCCCCGACGAGGGGCTGTTGGAGTTCGTGGCCCGCAACCTCCGGCCCGAGTTGCAGCGCGAAGTTCTGCTCAAGGACGCCTACGAGCTGGAGCCGCAATTCGAGCGGCGGCTGGCGTTGCTGACCGACCCGGAGACGGCGGAGGCGCGGGATCGCCTGCTGGCGGTGGTGCGATCCGAGGTCCTGCGGCGCCGTTACAAGTTCGACCTCGATTTCATGCTCGAGCTGATGGACCGGTACGGCCCGCTGGACTGGCGCAACGCCTTTGCCCACGCGCTATACTGGTCGAGCCTCGGTGATACCCTCAGCCGGGATTACGAGCGCACCAACCGATCGGACCAGCTCAACACCGCCCGGTTTGTTTTCTTCTCTCTGCAGAGCATTATCATGCGGGGGCGGATCGTGCTCTATCCGGACTTCGACGACCCGTTCAGTTCGTACCTGGACATGTCCGCGGACACCCGCTTCATCCCCTACCTGTTCGAGACGTACCTCCGCCTCGGCAAGGAGCATTACGGCGACGAGTCGGACTTCAAGGTAGGCACCCCCGGACGGGTCTACATGACCGGCTTTGTCAGCAGCATGGAGAACTGGATTCAGTTGCTGTATCTCGAGGGCGGTGAGGAGAACTTCCGCCAGGCGGAAAACTACTACGCGTGGCTCCGCCAGAACAACCCCCATCCGGACGGATCCACCCAGTCCCGCTACAGCGTGACCCTCGACGAGTTCGTCATGGGGGACATCCTCGATCAACTGCTCACCCACCGGGCGGCCCATGGCCTCATCCGCAGCCTGGTGCAGCGCGGTCTCAAGCACCTGAGCCTCGGCCAGATGCAAGCCGGCGCCACCGCCATCTTCCGGGCGAGCATGTGCCGCGATTACTGGATTAAGGACGCGGACGTAGCCCGCAATGAGCGGATGAAGATGGAGAAGATGAGCTTCATCCTCCGCGACGCCATCGAGCAATTCATGCAAGCGGAGGAGGTCGCCCCCCTCTTCAAGGCCCGCCTGTGGAAGAACCTGCGGCTTGAGCAGCGCCTGATGGTGTACGACCGGCTGCGGCCCTACTTCGTGGAGTTGTGCGAACGACAGAACCCGCCGTGGGCGGTGGACGTCGCTTTCAATGCTCCGCCCGGCCTGGAGGAATATCGAACCCGGGAGCAGGAATTACTCGACGCTCCCCGGCAGGAGGGGGTCGAGGAGGGGACCAAGTTCAAGGAATAGGCCGTGCGGCCACGTTCGGCTGCCCTCGCGGCGACGGCCGACGTCCCGAGCACCCACGGACGGCTAAGCTCATCTACCGCTGTCGGTAACGCGTGACGGCGCGGAGGAGGATGGCAAGCCGGGCGCAAAGGAAGTTACGGAAGACCTCCGCGTTGATGGTGCGGGCGCGAAGCATGGGACCGCTGAGCAACTCCCCCTGCAGGTCCGGGGTGTAGCGGGTCTCGTGAAAGGCGATGCCCTCGGGGATCACGGTGCCGGTCAGCTTGGAGCGGTGCTGAGCCATGCCGAACAACAGTTGAATCTCCCGGCCTCCCGCCAGAAAGTTGGAGGCATCCATCTCCAACTCGACTCCCGATCCGGCGTACCTCCGCTTCAACTCGTCAAATACGGGAATGAACAGCTCTCGGGTTACGTCGCGGAGAAACTGGATCCGGTCCGGCTCATCCGCCGATGGGGCGTTGCGGCCCCGGCCCTGATCGTCGTGCAACCCTGCAAGGAGGGCGTCGATCTCCTGCTCGAGGGATTGACCACGGGGTCGGACCATCGCCCGCTTGCTCCCCGCGCGCCGTTCTCTCGCTGAGGCTCCGGTTGGCCGCAAAATCCTGCCCTCGTTGTCGCGCCGATGGCACCGCCGGTCCCTCTATCGCACCGATTCCCTCGGATTCTCGGACGCGCGCGGCGACGGCGCCAATGCTCTGCTGTGGATTGTCGGCGCGGCAGCGGCGGATCTTGAATGTCAGACCAACAACCGCAGCGGTGCGGTGCCGCCGAGCCGCCGTCGCACACCGGCGACGGCGGGCGGTCGGCGACTGACGGCCTGCGCGCCATCGGTACGGCGGCGGCAAAAACTGCGCACCGAATGGAATCGCGTCAATTCGCCCTCGCTTCGGAAGACTACGCTAAGACCGGCGGGCGCTGAACGCCTTATGCCCTCCTTTACTGGATGCTTCACCGGTTTTTCCGAGCCGCAGCCAGGGTCATAAGGCCGGCCCCTCCCGGGAGGGCCAACGTCGCTCCCCTTTCCGGGCCTTTCAGCCCGATTCTACGGCCTTCCTCGACCTGCCATCACGAACAAATATCCGTCGTACGGTAAACGTGACTGGGAGCAACTGGGAAAGCCTGAGAAAAGAGGCGGTCGTCCGTCCGGTTAACTGCGGGGAGGAGACGGCTTGTGGCGAGTCGAATCCGATGCCTTTTTCCCGCGTAGACTGCTCCCGGCCCGGCGGCTGTCACCTCAACCGGCTGATCTGCCGCCGGCCGGTGTTTTCACGTATAGGTCGGGCGAGACAAGGCTCCCGCGCGGGGATAAGATGATACGGACGTTTCACCGGTCGGCTCGCAGACCCCTCGCCGGAAGCACGGATGTACCGGATGTGGTGAGGCGCCGCTGGCGGCCGACCGATAAGACAGCACCCCGGACCCGGCGGAAGCGGGATGGTTCCAAAGCCCGCCTGCGGAGATATCCGATAACCGTCCGGAGGAAGGTGTCGCGCGCCTTCCGGAAACAGCGGCGGACAGCTCTATGGTCGAGAAGGTCTGCAACTTGTGGATCGAGCCTGCCGTTTGGCGGTGCATTCCCACGGCCGGCGCCACCAACGACGAGGGTGCCGCGATTCTCGACGCCGGCGTGGCCAAGGAGGCCGCTGACCGGTTTCACGCTCTGGATCTCGATCTCGGACGACTGCTGACCTCGCGAGGCAATCACGTGCACGAGATCCGACCGGGACTATTGTCCTTCCCCATCAAGCAGTACCGCTGGTCGGGCGTGAGCCTCCAGACGATCGAACGGAGCGTGAACGAGCTCATCGAGAAGGTCGGCGACGCGAAGACGCTGCTGCCCCGCCCGCCGCTCGGCCCGAACGACCCGTCCTGGGAGGACGTCGCCAAGGTCCTTACCGCCCTTCCCGACAACGTAATCGTCATCGAACATCGCTGATCGCGTTTCGAGACTGCCCCGAATGGCGCCCGGCTTGGGCCCTCGCGGACGCGCGAAAGCCGGCTGTCGCAGGTCGGTGACGGGGCTCGGTTCATCCGCCCGGCGAAAGCGGTATACTCCGCGCTGCTGCGCCGTGGCAACTTCTGCCAGCAGCCCGGCGGGAATCGAACGGCGAGGATCCGCCTGGGCAGGGCCGTTCGTTCTCGACCACGCAGGAACCGGAGACCTGGTCATGTGCATGACCCTTCTTGGCGCGATGTTGTATCCGTTGGGAGCTTTGGCTACGAGTGACATAGCGATGGCATCTCCGGCGGAACGCCCACCGGGCGGGCACCGACCGGTGGCCACGTATTCGATCGTGGCCCGCGACCCGAAGACGGGCGAGTTGGGCGTGGCCGTGCAATCGCATTGGTTCTCGGTGGGCAGCGTCGTGCCTTGGGCGCAGGCTGGCGTCGGCGCCGTCGCCACGCAGTCGCTGGTCGACCCCGCGTACGGCCCGCTGGGGCTGGAGCTGATGCGACTCGGGCGCAGCGGACCGGACGCGCTGGCCTCCGTGGCGGCCGGTGATGCCGGGCGGGACGTCCGGCAGGTGGCCATGATCGACACCGCCGGCCGCGTGGCGGCGCACACCGGGCGGCGCTGCATCGCCGAAGCGGGACACCTCGTGGATGAAGCCCATCAGTTCTCCGTGCAGGCCAATCTGATGGCCACCGACAAGGTATGGCCGGCCATGGCCGCCGCCTACCTCAATCACGAGGGCGATCTGGCGGACCGGATGGTGGCGGCGCTGGCCGCCGCCGAGGCCGCCGGCGGCGACATCCGCGGGCGGCAGTCCGCCGCCCTGCTCGTGGTCTCTGGCACGGCCACCGGACGCCCCTGGACCGATCGTCGCTTCGACCTGCGGGTGGAAGACCATCCCCGTCCGATCGAAGAGCTGAAGCGGCTGGTGGCCCTGCAGCGAGCGTATCTGCACATGAACGCCGGAGATCTGGCCATCGAGCACGGAGATTTCGACGCCGCCGGGCTGGAATACGCCGCCGCCGAGCGTCTCGCCCCCCACATCGTCGAGATACCCTTCTGGAACGCCGTGTCGCTGGTCAGCAGCGGGCGGGTCGAGGAAGCGCTGCCGATCTTCAGGCGGGTCTTCGAGCGCGAGCCGGTCTGGGCACAGTTGGTGCTGCGACTGGTCAAAGCGGAGCTGCTACCCGACGATCCGGCGACAATCGAGCGAATTCTTGGGCAGGGGCCGCAGACCGGAGAATGACTTGGATGCAGCGCCTACTCCGGCGGGCGGGCGAGGAGGCGTCGGATGCGGCGGCCCCGGATCCGCCCGCTACCGTAAGCCCTGGGTGCCCCGCCGTGTTCAGCGGTGGGAGAGCCGAAACGCACGCCTCGTCGGCCGGTCGTTGCGACGGGCCTTCTTACTGTCCCGAAGCCCGTCGATGCCGCCCTCCCGACCTGCGCGGCGCCACGAGGCGCGGCCACCGAGGCGGCGTCGGGGGGAGAACGGGCGGCACGCGCGCCGTCAGACGCGGAGCATTTTCTGCTTGAAATCCAACATCACCTCTCGGCCGTCTTTGTCGGGGCGCGGTAGTTGGTCACCTGGCGCGTCCTCCAGCTTTTGCCGTCGAACGTAGTGCACGAGGCCGTCGACTGGTAGAAATCGATCTTCCCAGCAACCGGGCCGAGCTTGGCGATCATCCCCAAAAGCTTGCCGGCGAGCTGCTGTTCCTCCGGCTCCGGGATGGCCATCACCGCCATGCCGCCGATCATGGAAACGATGCCGATCGCCTGGGCAAGTTCCTGGCCGAACGCTCGCTGATCTGAGTAGGTCATGGACTGGAACGCCGCCTCGGGCACCACGCCTTCCTTCATGAACCGGGGGTTCTTGGTCACATTGGGATGCTGACCGTCGGCGGTGGCAAGAACCATGGCGATAGGATCGGCCCCGGCGCCGAGGATAATATAGCCGTCCTTCACGCCGAGGACCCATGGCTTGGGGGTCATCCCGAACATGATGTTGGTGAACCCATCGAGCTTCTCGTGCGTGCAGGGCGACGTCCGGACTGCCAGCATGGCCATCATCGGATTCTGCGTGGCCAATTCCTGGAGCTTGGCCGAGGCGAACTCAAGGGCGGCGGAGAGCTTCTGCCGGGCGGCGTCCTCGTCCTTGACTCCGAGCATGTACACGGAGCCTCGACCCGTGCCGGTCTCAACTGCGACCGAGATCAGCTCTCCGCCGAGCCAGGAGAGCAGGTCCCGGCGAAGGTCAACGCCGATCTGTTGCTGCAGCCCCGACCACTGCTGAAGGATCGCCTCACCGTTGGGCACGTGGGAGCGAACCTCGCCTTCAATGAAAGCATACAGCGCGTCGAAGTCCAGGGCCCGGCTGACCGTGAAGGAGACCGATTCCTCCGGAAGGAATCGGGCGAAGCTGGTGAGCGGCTTCTGCCCGCCCACCACCTTGTAGAACGGTTGTTCCTGAGCGCCCGGGGCCAGGACGGTGACGGTTTCGGTATGGGTGGCGTGTCCTTCGGTGTACTCCACGGTCGCCACGTAGTCGAGCATGGCCGGGAGGTTCATGACCCGCTCGGCCAGGGCCAGCCAGGCCTTTTCGTCGTCCCCGGATTTGGGGTTCTTCGCCGCCATGTCCGTGGCCTTCTTCAGGGCCGCCTCGTAGCGGGCATCGCCGCGGAGACTCTTCAGATCGTCGTCGCCGCCGATCTGCTTGGGGGCGTAGAAGCCGGCGTCGACCGACCGTTCCAGCCAGCCCACAGCCTCCTCTTTGTTGCCGTTGAGGGACTCGAAGCAGGCCACGTTGTACATGATGAGGGAGTCGGTGGGAGCCGCCTCGTGCGCCTTGCGGATGAGGGCGAGGGCCTTGGGGTAGTCGTTGTTCTGGTAGGCCTCGATGGCCTGTTGATTCAAGGCGTTGCCCTCGTCCGTGAGCCGGTCGTTGGTAACGGCGTCGTCCACGGAGCTCTCCATCGCCGACCGCGCCAGGGTGGTGAGCTTCCGCATGGGCTCGAGCATGGCCTGCATGTCGAAGAACACCTGACTGTCCTCGGACTCGGGGAGCTGCTCAAAGGCCTGCTGATAGCGGGGGCTTTCCGTGATGGGGGTCTTGATCTGCTTGCCGTCGAGCAGCGAGAGGGACTCCAGCAGGAGCTTACGCCCGGCGGAGATGGCGACGACGTCGCCGTGCCGGGCGATCGACAGGGTGAAAGGCATGTCCTCCACGGGGATCTGCTTCACCGTAAGTGACGCCACCTTGGCACCCATCTTCTCGCGAAGGTCGACCGCCACGCCCAGTTCGCCGGAAGCCATGTTGACCTCGGCGACCACGGTCTGGAGGATGGCCAGGAGCCCGTCGAAGTTGCGGGCGGCGCCGTCCTCGGTGCCGCGGAAGAGCCAGAGCATGTCCGGCGGCCCCATGTTGAGGTTCTGGCCCTGTTGGGCGGGCGCCGGCATCCGCTGGGCGTAGACCATCTCCTTGCCGGCCAGGTCCTGCCAGTCGACGCCGTTGATGAGCTCCGTGGCCAGGGCCTTGATCCGCAACATCTCGGCCTTCTGCTCATCGCCGAGACGCCCGCCGATCAGCTCCAGCAAGTCCGTGCCCACCCCCGAGGCCTTCAACGCCGTGAACACGTCGCCCCAGTAGTCGTCGAGGAATTTCCGCTCGGGGTTGTGTCGCCCGGAGATGCAGAGGAACACGTCATCCGGGACCGCGGCGGCCAGGCGGCGAGCCTCTGTGGCCGTCGCCGCCGGCGCCGTCAGGCCGGTCACCAGTGCGATCTGCCAAACTGCGACCCGGGCGATTCGAGGTGTGTTCATGACTGCGGTTCCTTGCCCTTGCGAATGAGTGACTCGATCGTGGCTCTGCTGCGAAGAGCCGGCTTCGGACCGATCGTCCGATGACGCTGTCGACATCATATCGGCTGGCATCCGCCGCCTCAATCGGACGCCCGCGCCTTCAACAACTTCCCACAAGATCCGACGTTCCGGGTGCGCCGGGACGGGCGTACGCCGCCCGGGGCGACCGGCGACGTGGTTGAGCGGCTCTCTGCCGTTCGCGGTTCGGATCGAAGCGGCCGAAGTGCGCCGGCGGACCTGGCACCCCCAAACTTTTTCAAGACGCATTCGGCCGACCGGAGCGTCGCCGATCGCTGTCCCGTTCGCTGGGGTCGTCCGTCCGCGGTCACTCGAATCGCGTCGAGACGAAGCGGAAGCGCTCCCTTGCGCTGCGGATCGGGCGCGCTGAAACCGAACCCCCCGTGCGTCGGGCCCACCGAACCAGTCGAAGCGGACTCGCCCGAGGGGCCCGTTGCGGGCGGCCTCGGCCCCCTCCCGGCGGCAACACCTGTGCCGCCCGACGATGACCTTCGAACGCGTCTCGAATCGAGTCGGAACCGAGCTGGGCCATGCCCTTACGGTGGCAGATTGGACCGGTGGGCACGGAGGGACGTGGCAGGCAACCCGTCCGCGACCCGGGCGCCAGGGCGCCGTGGGGACAGGGGCGGGACGATTAGCGCGATAAAACCATTTGCCTTTGTCGGAAAATGTGACATACTTGCTATAAGCTGGAAGGCCGATTCCGGGCTCGGCTTTGCGACGATGCGGCGAAGCGCCATTGAGGGTTCTCGTGCGGGGAAAACCGCTGCCCAATCGTGCGCCGTCGATCAGAGTGATACGGCTGTCGCACTATCTGGAGCACGACCCAGCACGGCTCGAATTGTGATCACCGCATGAAGTGGGCTGTCCGCGGGGCCGGCGCCATTGCCGGTGCGGGCAGTGACCCCCGCGGTGAGTTCGTCCTAGACCTGCGTGGCCCCGAGCCCGGATCGGCAACTTCCTTCTCCGGCCGACGACCTGTTGATTGCCCATTCGCCGAGTCCTTGGCCTAGGCGGATCCGTGGCCTCGACCCGGCCCGCTCTTACCGCAGGTACGCCGCGGCGGGCGCGGCCAAACCGCCAAGAGGCGGGCCGGCCCCAACGAGGAGCGCGTATGAAACTCGATTCCTTCCTTCAAGCCCAAGGCATCGCCTTCGAGAAGCACCACCACGCGAGATCGTACACCGCCCAGGGCTTGGCCCATGAGGAGCACGTCTCTGGATACCTGGTGGCCAAGCCGGTGGTGGTGATCGGCGCCGCCGGTCCGGCGATGTGTGTCCTGGCGGCGCCGAAACACCTGGACCTGAAGCGCGCCGCCGGAGTCCTGAACGAAAGCGAAGTCCGGCTGGCCACCGAGACTGAGCTAGGCAATCTTTGCCCCGACTGCGACCTTGGGGCCGAGCCGCCGATCGGGGCGCTATTCGGCATGAGGACGGTCATGGACGAGGGACTGCAAGAGGACGAGTTCATCATCATGCAGGCTGGGACGCACACGGAGGCGGTCAAGGTCCGCCGTGCCGACTGGGAGCGGGCCTGCGCGCCCCAGATCGCGCCGATCGCCTTGGACTGAGCCTCGACGCCGCCGCGCTCTTTACCCCGCCCGCGGCCCCTCCTTCGGCTCTCCGGCGGCAGCCTATCCCAGTAGTCCGGCCCCCCAGCACCCCGTGCCCGTCAAGTCCGCCAGCTCCTAACGAAAACTTCCCGATTGGCCGGCCGTCTGAACGGAGGTTTCGACAGGATTCCGCGAGGCACACGCCCCACCGTAGCCGGGCCGTGTGCGGGGAACTATGGGGCGATTCTCTTGAAAACGTAACCTCCCTTGGTGGCCCCCCAGACCTGTTGACCGGTTGCGTCAAAACCTCGATCCCAGGTCACCAGTCGACGAGCGGTAATCGACGCCTCCGAGGTCGCGTACGCGGCGCCAGCTAGGGAACTCTGGCAGGCCGTTCCTTCCATTCCCCCCACGAACGTGTCGTCGGTGACGCGCCGCATCATCATCGAGCAGCCCTCCCGCAGGAGGAGCTGATCCGGGGCGAGTTCGGCAAAACGCCCCGGCGCCTGCCCGGCCCCAGCGAAGCGGAGCGGGTCACCGGGAAGCTCATAGACGACGCATTCGACCGGCCCGGTGGGAATACTGACCAGATGGCAGATGCGCTGGCGGTAGGGCCGGTCCAGCGAGGCCGCCGCTGCCTGCTCCAGGTAGAGCCAGGGGCCATCGAGGCGTTGCGTCCAGATCGCCGTCGTGTGCAGGCGAATATCCTGGTAATCGTCGGGTTGAGCGGCATGCTGCTCCGCGCTACTGAACGATCCGGTAAGCCACCGGGCGAGCAAGTGTACATCTTCTCGAGCCCGCGCCGCCCGGGACACTCGACCGGCGGTCTGACAGCCGGGGCAAATCAACAACAGGATCCCTGCAAGGCTGACGATTCGTCCAGCGATCATTCCGTACACCTTTCGCGTTCGTTCCTGGGTCAAGCCATGGGGCCGCTCCCGCCTGGGCCATCAAGCCACACCTGGGGAGTACAGGCCCGCTCCAAGGATGGGTCAAGCCTCGCGCCGCGATCGGGACCACAAGAGTGTCGCGTCGTTCCACCTCCGTCGGTGCCGACGTACCCCTGAGCCGCGTCCGAAAACAACACGGGCAGCGAGCGCAAGCGGGAGCTCACCCTGGACGCAGCGCCGGTGTAACCGCAACGCCTGGGTCTTGCGGTTTTGACTGGCATCGGAACGCCGCTTTCTGCTACGATGGAGTTATGCCCTTGTCGCGGCACAGGTGTCATGGTCTCGTCACCAAAGCGAGCGCCTTGAGGACGGGCGCGATCGCGGGAATCGCGATCCTCGGAGCGTGCATGCCCTACGCTTCTGAGGAGCCACCGACCTGCCCCGAGGACGGCACGTGCCCTGCCGCGGAAGAGGCGCTGGAGCCTTCCCCGTTAGAGGATCTCCCGCCCGCCGCGGGGCCACCGTCCAGTCCGCCGCTGTTGCCGCCCCCCCGGCCGAGCCGGCCGCCCCAATCCGTTCCCGAACCGGCCACGTCCGTGCCGGACGTCTCCGACGAGACCCCGACCCTTCCGGATCCGTGGGCGTCGATCGGCGAGTCTCCTGACCTGCTCGACCTCATGCTGCTCGATCCCGAGGCCGTTTCGGACGTCTTTTCGCTCTTGCTCGACGATCTGATCCTCGATAGCGTCCCCCCCGCTGACCTCTCGAACGACCTGCCATTTCTGGAACGGCTCTGCCGGGAGACTGATCTGCCGGACTTTCGATGCCGGCAGCTCTACGGGGAATAGAGCGGCCGCACCGCCCCGGGCTCATGGCCCAGCGCGGAGGTGGGCGTCGAGGGCGGCGAGCATCCGGCAGGAGGTACTTTGGGCGTCCGCGATGGCTGATGCAAGCTGGCGGGTCCAGGATCGCTTGGCCCGGTCATTGGGAAGATCCGTGCAGCCGCCGAGGGCACCGACCAGGTCCTGGCACCCGCGCGCTAGCGCCTGCAGAAGGTCACGCCGGCCGTCGCCACATGCCTCCGTCCAACGTTGGAGAAAACGGAGCCCCGACCGGTGCGCCGCGATCACGCTACCCGCCAGCCGGCCGTGCTCCACGGCCTCGCTGCATGGGCCCGCCTGGCGCTCGGACGGACAGGCAATCCGTGCGGCCCAGGCATCGAATGCTTCCGGTCCGGTCACTACCGCGAAACGCTCGGAGAGGCGGTTGCCTAGGGCAGCGCCGGCGTGGGCGATGGCGCAGCGAAGCAGTTCGTCCGGCGCCGCCGTCCGGGCCGAGACCGTCTCGACGACATAGAGCTGCATGGGAGGCCGAGAGAAGGGCACGTGGTGCCCGTTGACCGCACCGTCGGCACCGATGATCGTGCCCGCGAAACCGATAGGGCCCTCGCCTGGGCCGTTGACGAGACCCCACAGACGTTCGGCCGCGCCGGTCCAGCCTGCCCAGGCGAGGACCGGTTGGCCGTGGGCCAGCGCCGTCTCGATCAACGGGCGATAGCTGGCGTCGAAGTGTTGGGCGAACTCCTCAGCGCCATCGAGGCCACGGGCCGCCTCCGGGGGATGAACCTCGCGAACGGTCATGCCGAAGAGCTGCGCGGCTTCGACCAGAAAGGCATCGCGGGCGGCGAGCGGCCAGAGGGAGACGCGCTCCAGGCTGGGCACCGCCACGGTCATGAAAGAGAGCCCCAGCGCCGCGTGGAGGTCGTCCACGTCCAGCTCGCGCCCGCCGCAAAGGGCCACATGGCGGAGAGCGTGGGTCAGGGAGAAAGAGGGATCGAGGGCGGGCACGTCAGCGAGTGAGTCGACGTTCACGCGCGGCATCCTCCGGGCACGGCATCCCCCAACGTCGGGCGCGGGCGCGTGTTACTGCGCCGGATGATCTTCGCCGGACGGGCGATACAGTGTATCCACCGATTCGACCGGATCGCAAGCTGGCTGCCCCCACGTTGACGCGCACCGGGGGCAGCGCTACGATCCCGACGAGTTTCCTTTTTCCTTGGGACAACAGACGTGGGCAGGCCGACGACCATCGGAGCGCTGCGCCAACAGGGTTATCGCAGCCGCTCGGTCAAGCAGGAGATGCGCGAAAACCTGATCGCCCGGCTGCGTTCGGGCGAGCGGACCTTCCCCGGCATCATCGGCTTCGACGACACCGTCATCCCGCAGATCGTCAACGCCATCCTGGCCCGCCACGACCTCCTGTTTCTGGGGTTGCGCGGGCAGGCTAAGACGCGCACAATCCGGCTGCTCCCGTCGCTGCTCGACGAGTGGACGCCCACCCCGGCGGGCAGCGATCTGCCCGACGATCCCTTGGACCCGAAATTGGGGCCCAACCGGCGGCTGTTCAAAGAGCACGGAGACGACCTGGAGATTCGCTGGCTCCACCGGGAGGAACGGTTCCACGAGAAGCTGGCCACCCCTGATGTCACCATCGCGGACCTCATCGGCGAGATCGACTTGGTCAAGCACGCCGAGGGCCGGCACCTGGCGGACGAGGGGGTGCTGCACTACGGGCTCGTGCCGCGCACCAACCGCGGCATCTTCGCCATCAACGAGTTGCCCGACCTGGCCCCGCGCATTCAGGTGGGCTTGTTCAACGCCCTGGAGGAACGCGACGTGCAGATTCGAGGCTTCCCCCTCCGCCTCCCGCTCGACATCTGTATGGCGTTCACGGCCAATCCCGAAGACTACACCAACCGGGGGCGCATCGTCACCCCGCTGAAGGACCGCATCGGCTCGGTGATCCGCACGCACTACCCGGCACGGCGCGAGGACGGCATGGAGATCACCAGGGCCAATGCCTGGCTGGAGCGCGACGGGACCGGACAGACCATCGAGATTCCCCGATACATGCTGGAGATCAT